>SPKZ01021188.1_pt1 | contig 24248 bp, 27 predicted proteins | sample 2456571 | NCBI WGS metagenome assembly SPKZ01 (sample SAMN11192286, study PRJNA482655) | marine metagenome | biome: ENVO:00000447; feature: ENVO:00000244|ENVO:00000211|ENVO:00000569|ENVO:00002023; material: ENVO:00002151; isolation source: ocean water from marine abyssalpelagic zone ... | reverse complement strand
GTAATAAAAGATTATAAAGAGGCTGTATTTTGGTATCACAAGTCAGCAGAGCAAGGCTTACCTTCTGCCCAAGACAATCTTGGCAGCATGTACCGAAACGGAATGGGGGTGAAAAAAAATAACCAAACAGCTGCGAGTTGGTATAGAGAATCTGCCGAGCAAGGTCATCCACTTGCTGAAAATAATCTTGCACTGATGTATGAGCAAGGACTTGGCGTGAACAAAAATCCCTTAGAAGCCCTACGCTTGTATCGCTCATCAGCCGCGCAAGGTAACTCTCTTGCCCAAAAAAAACTTGAACTGCTCAAAATAAAAATGGAAATTAAAAACTGCAAAACTAAACTTTTCGGCATTGCGATAAAGTGTACAAACAGAGACGAGCTAATGGTTTCAATAAAAAAATCAGGCGCAACAGTAAAGCGAGAAGATAAATCTGGTTTTAGTGATATTTATTACACGAAGAATTTATTCAAAGAAAGTAGTGAATTAACTACCTATTATACAAGCGATGGTTCTTTCGCAATGGCCAAGTACGTTTTTCCAAGTCTCGATGATGCTGAGCAGGTCACCAGAGTGAAAAACCTTATATCTCGCGCCTATGGTGAATCTCATAGCTCAATCGGTGAGGTGTCATCAGGGGGCGTTATTTACAGATGGAATTTAGAAGATGGCGTAGAGTTGAAAATATCGCGTGGGTGGCCTAATACGACAACCTACCTTTACTTCACCGTTCCTGAAAAATATTATTTAATGATTTCTGAACAAAATAAGTCTAATCAATAATACCCTAAGATTTCTATCGTAATCGCCACGATATGGATAGGAATCTATTAAAATAGACCTTTAAGATTAATAATAGTGATAACACTATTTATTTGTGAACGATCATTTTGATTATTATTAACAATGTCAATTAGCAAAAAGCCTCGATGTTAATAAAGGTAATAGTTAAAGTAAATATTCAGTATAAATATAAATACAATCAAAAATATATTAATGGTGAATATATATGAGGTAAATATATTAATAATAAATATATAGGTGGTAAATTAGGTGAAACAAGTAAAATAAATTAATAAATATTAAAACGTATATTGTTTTTTGTTTTAGAAAAGTATAGTATTTTTTCGAACAATAAAATTTATTAATAAAGGAAGTTAAAATGTCAGAACTTAGTAGCCATTTAGAAATTGCTGTTGCGTCTATTTCATGCTTTTCCAATGACGGCACATTAGATGCAGGGGAAGTTAAATATTTATTAGGAATTGCAATGCGTGATGGCGTTATGGACAGTGAAGAAAAGCGTGTTCTTAAGAATGTTTTTTCAAAGATTGGCCCTGCTGATGTAGATGCAGGAACATGGAAGTTAATTACTGAAATTAAAGAAAAGCATAACTTCTAAATTAGACATAAATAATTCATATTAAATCTAATGAAATAAGTGATTTAAAATAAAAATAGGTTAGCTTAATTTTTTAAGCCAACCTATTTTTTTCATATTAATATAAATTCTTTTTCTAATAAGTAGCTACTTCATTACCAAATAAACAGTGTCGTCTTTTTCGTATACTTTTGACAAATCATTACCTTCACCTAAAATAACTACTTTCTGACCAGTTTCTGTTTTTGGTTGACCCGATACCGCATCAATAATAATGGCAGCACCTATCACAGTTAATAGTGGATGCGCGTACCAAGATGGGCGCTGGTAACCATTCACAATAACGACAGGTCGCCCGCGATAAGCTGGCGCTCGGTAGTTAGGCACTCTGTAGTTGGGAGCATGCACTGCTCTTGCTGGAAGCGCTCTCCCAGGCTTTCCAACACGACCGTACTCGCGACATTCTATTCCACCAGCACGATTGCAGCCTACTGCCGCTTCTGCTGTGGTAATAACGGACACATTGACACTCAATAAAGCAGCGGCCATTATAAGTATTTTTTTCATTGTAAAACCTTGTTTTGTATTTTATTCAATTATACCAATTAAATAAAGTTAAACATATTTCGTTTAGGATTTTTTTAATCTAAACGAAATATTAATCGTTTTTTTATTTTTGTTTCTTATCTTAATACCCTATGATTATTTACTTTGCTATCATACAGAAATAACAAAAAATAAGATAAAATATAAAGGAAGTTGTAATGAGTGAAAAAAAAGTAAATATAGAACATTTAGCTGAGCTGTTTGAAACTCAGATTTTTGATAAAGCAGATGAAGTGGATCCCTCAAGCTCAGAGGACTGGAGTTCCCTGGCGCTAGGCTGGGCTTTGGGAAAAGGACTTACTCCTGAAGATGCTCATGAGTTCGTTACTTATGTAGATGTATAGAAGGGTTGGATTTAGAGACCTACTTGCTAGGTCTCTCTTTACATTAGTCAGTAACGCCATGAAACTTAATGACGGTATAAATCACACGATAGACCACCCTTTTTTACTTCGGGATCTTGTTGTTATTAAGTTCTCGATATCTAAACAGCTTAATTCATTAATGAGCATTTTTTTCAACAGAACTGGTTTTCCAGTAACCTCTCTACCATCAGTATTTTTAACTGTGTACTCAACTTTAAGATCTACAACTATATCTTTTTTATCAAGTACCCAGTTTACATTCAACCCTCTGCATCTCTGAGTGTTACCCTCAATTAAATTTTCAACAGATATCTTGGTCACGTTTAGTTTGAATGCAATTTTTTTAACTGTTCCCTTTAAAGTATGCTTACCGTTTTTACTGTTATATATCGTGTGTATCACTTCAACTGATAAGTCATCTAAGCCAATTCCACCATCTGGTGATTTTGCCAAATCTTTTGTTTTAGACCAACCATCAACAACTAGATCAGCGTATTTCATCATTGATTTTACGTTATTAACTTCAATTCCTGTTTTCATCGACATCGATTGAATACTACCACTGGCAGAAATAATAGCGCCATTATCTAATTTATATAATACGCAATCTTTTCTAGACCAGTCATTAATTTCAGCTTCCGAGTTCATCAAAAGGATCTCAATAGATGATTCGGTAAGTTCTGAATCTAATAGATTAGACATTTCTTTAAATTTACCAGTAACACATCTACCTTGTGAGTTTGATAATGAATATTCAGAAACCAGGCTAGCTTTCACGTTATCTTTATCAAAAACCCAGGAGTTATTCAATCCTGTAGATCGCTTCACTTTTCCTCGGATCATGTTTTTCAACGACTCTTCTGGCGTTCCTGTTTTTTTGCATACCTCTTCTATCGTACCCTCAACAACATCACTGACATCTTCACTGTTGTAAAATTTATAATCACCCTCAAAAGACATCAATAATTTTATTTTATTGCTTTGATCTGGTTTTTTTGCCGTTTTCTGATTAGAAGACCATCCGCAATAACTTAAATCACCATCGTTAATTAATTTCGATACCATGTAATTTGTTAATTTAGTTTTTACAGCCAGTTCTTTTCGCTCCCCGTGGAAGGAGATAATCTTCCCTTCTTTTAATTTATACAGCGTTTTATGATTTTTAAACACTGCGTTATTCTCACTTAGTGACCAACCTTTAAGCGATTTACTTTTATCTTTTAGCACGCTATTCAAGCTTGAGCTATCCAGGCCCGTTAGTTGTAGTAATTCTTCGTATCCACCTTCAGTTCGACCTGAAGTAGGATGGTAGATGACATAAGATTTTAAACGACCTAAATCTTCACGGTAGCTTTCAATGGCATCTTTACTTAACGACCAACCTTTAATGCAAATGTGATTATTCTGAATAAGTCTAATAAGAGAAATTTCATTAAGCCCTGTGATCTCTTTTAGTTTAATGAATTTATCCACATGCTTTTCAAGTTTGTAATCGTAAATCTCATACTTATCATCAGATAATGAAAAGCATTTTACAATTTTACTTTCTCCAGAAGTTAACTTTAAAACCGATACCCTGGATAGCCCTGACTCTTTAGATAGGGATTCTGATGTGCCTGTTAAAACTTCACCAGTGTTTAAATTAATGATTTTGTAACCTGAAACTTTTTCTTTATTTGTCATGATGACCCAACCTTTCTATATTTAATTTCCAATTTTTAAGATCACTAACCAATCCCTTAATCATATTTGAAACTTGAACTTCTGTTAATCCTGATAGTTTTGAAATTGACGCTACAGTACCGCTATGATTAATGCCGTTATGACTAACCGAATAAATAGTTTCTGACTTAATGCTAATTTTGTTTCTATCATAAACCCAGCTTCGTAACTTATTCTGCTTACCCTTGTAAAAAAACTGATTTTCACTTATGGATTTACATAGTCCAGAAACTAATGATTTAATATTATTCTTGGGTATTCCTGTTATTTTAGAGATTTCTGAAATGTCACCTACTACCTGTAACGATGGATCGTTAGCATCAATAAGTGTGAATTGACCCAATAGCAGCTCAGTTTTATAAGTATCTTTCGTTAAGGTTTCGTCTTGCAGCACTATTTTATTAGGCAACCATCCTTTATAAAAAACGCCGTACTCCTGATGGTTAGTTAAAAGACTTACAACGGCTGTTTTCTTAAGCCCAGTACTCTTCACCAACTCATCAACAAATCCTGACACCACTTCACCTCTAGAGCTGCATAGGTCATATTTGCGATACCATTTATTATTTGAAATGAATTTAACCAGAGCTTCTTTATTTAAAGACCATCCTTTAATGCATATATCGCTATTTTGAACAATTCTTGTTATCGATAAAAGAGGAAGTTCTGTAGATAGCATTAATTCAGAAACCGTACCTACCACGGTATTTCCCTGGTATCCCAAAAGGGTAAATATTCTATCTTTTAGTGAGTAGTTTTTGACAATAACTGACTTCTTATTAACTAGGCAAGAAAGTGAGTGCTTTGATATTCCTGTCTGCTCGCATAACGCCCCGATCATTCCATTCATCTCAATGCCCGTCAAAAGATCTATGATCTTATGGGTTTTACCTTCAGGTTTTTTAACTTTCTTCGAACTTGTTAATTTACGTTTACTTTTAGCGCTATCTTTAGACTTAGACCACCCTTGAAATACAACGTCTTCATCTGAAGCTAACTTAATAATTGTTTTTATGCTGCAACCAATACTCTCTGCCAGCTCGCTTACTTTACCCACCGACTCATCGCCATTTATATGAAATAGTTTATATTCTTCACATTTAACAGAGTAGGTTTTGAAGAATTTTACATCTTCGTAAATTAGCTTTTTTAATAGATTTTTATTAGCTTTGATTATTTTTGCCAATTCTGACATCGTACCAGTAAGGTACTTATTGTTACTATTGTCATATATCGAAAAGTTTCTAATATTGTCATTTATAGCGGACTCTTTTGAATGCCAATCATTTTTTGACGTAACATCACCGCTAATGACACTTATAACATTAACTCTTGAAGTTGGAATTTGTCTTGCCAGGCTTGTAATGTCACCAGAAATTGAATTTCCATCTTTATTTTCAAGATGAAATACAGCCCCACTTAAAGCATAACCTTTAATGGTGATCGAATCTTTAGATAAGAGGCGATTTATATTTTCACTAGAGCATTTAATCGCACCCATTAAAAATTCAGCACTACCTACAAGCTCACTTTCACTTTCTAAATGCTGAACTCTATATTTTTTGGTCTCAGTATCTTCCATATCAAATCCAAGTTTTATCCTAGCTGGCAAAATATTAAAATAGCAATCTATCAATATTATACTTGCAATTTCCAATTAGTCAACCTGTAATCTAATTTCTGGTGATTTCCACTTAAGTTTTAACGTCCACTAATTATAAAAAACTTGTATAATTTGTTTTTTACGACTAGCTGAGCAGTAAATAATGTTACAATATATATTATAAATCCAATTTGCAGATAAGAATGGCAAGTTTATGATTAATTTAAAGTTTATTTGTGAGCGCGTTATCGATTTTTTTAATCGATACAGAAAGAGTGAAATGCTCAATTCAAAGGTAAATAGAAGAATAATGTTCCACGAAGTATCACACAAAGATACTGAGTATTTATACAGCGATACATTCAAGGAGCCTGCTGGAAATGCAACCATTAATAAAAACGATAAAACGATACAACAATAAAACAATAAAGGCATTTAAATGAAAGTTGATACTTTAAGAAATAAACTAGCATCTATTTACAAAGATTTTTTGAGAATAAAAGATCGCCACATTAGCAACGAAGATAGTTTGGCCATTCAATTTCTTAAAACTAATATATCCAATTCCACATCGGCAATTGAAAATAAAAACACATCTGCGGAACTCGCGAATTATTTTAAGTCATCAATTGAAAATGACAGGAAAGCGCTTGAATTAGCAGAGAAAAAGAAAGAAAAAACTTACGTGAGCAATAAGGATTATGACATTGCAATCAGCAATGCAGTAAGTGAATATCAAAAGTCAGTTGCAACCTTTACAAAAAATGGCGGAACAGGCATTTATGACCTCGCGGTAAATGTTTACGCGGTAGATCCTGAGAAAAGTTACAATCATCTTGGTGACATCGGAATTATTGTGAAATCGATGCAGGATAAAGGCTTTGATATTCAAGTTTTTCATAAAGAAGATCGGTTATTAACCTTGGTCATGCCAAGCTCTATACTTGACGATTTAAAAAGCGCACTTAACAAGGAAAATGATCGTTATATAACTAATGGGTTTAACGACAGAGCTCACCTTACATCGTTTTCAAGTTATTTCATATTACCTACTGTAACGAGTGAGATTAATGATATTAACCAAGCTAAAGCGTTATTGTCCGATTTCGATCCTAAGAGTTCGTGGTACGTTCATAATTGCTTTACGTCCATGGGCTATTTCAGAAGTGAATTGTCTGAGCAAGGGTTTAGTTTTAATAGCTGGGATCATCTTAAAGACAGCATAACTGAGTCAATAAGCTGCATGGACGGGTACACATCTCCAGAGTTTCACGTTAACGGATTAATGCCTAGCCCATATGTATTATCTAGCGATGAAAAATCAAAGTTAAATATCACGAGCGATAAAGAAATTTCTTACAATGTCGTTCATGATTTACAGTTACAAGAACTTGCTAAGCAAGAGTTGGGCATGAGTCGTTAAGGGTTATTAATCTCCCTATTGTATTTTTGGGAGATAATAATTCAGTACCATCCAAAATCATGTTTTACAGGGCGATATCCCAAAATAACAAAGGTAAGTTAAATGAATGTTGAAACATTAACAAAGAAAATAAAATCAATATACAGTGATTTTATAAACGTAGATTCCAATTACATGAGTCGAGTAAACGATGTTGCAATAGATATGCTTGAATCCAGCATTATTAATGCAAAAATAGCAATTAAAAGTAATGACACCTCCATGGAGCTGGTTAATCTATTCAAAGCTACAATCGAGACTAATCAAAAAGCACTCAAGTTAGCAAAAAACAATAAAGAAAAATCAAACGTTTCTATGGTAGATCATGAAATTGCGATTAGAAATGCTACATCAGATTATCAAAAGGCAGTATCAGTATTTACAAAGGCTGGAGGAAGAGGTTTTTATGACTTAGCTGTTACTGTCGTCCCTGAAAGCCTATACAAATCTAAAGATAAGAACCAAATCTCTGAAGTTGAAGGTGTAGCTAAATCAATGCAAAAAAGTGGACTTGATATTAAAGTCTTTCAAAAAGTTGGAGACAAAAAAATCACTTTGCTGATGCCTAGCTCTATAATTAATGAATTTAAGCACGCACTTGAAGAAAAAAGCCCACGTTATATTCCTAATTCAGAAAACTACAGACAGAATCTTATCTCAACGACTAGTCACTTCATACTTCCAGCTATAAATTCTGACTTGAGCATTGAGCAAGCCATGGATGAATTATCCAAAACGGAAGGCAGCTCGCGAGACACTGTAAGTTGCTATACATCAATGGGATATCTGCGAACAGAGTTATCTGAAGATTTGTTTAGTAATGGTAATAGAGATCCCTTAAACGACAGTATTGTATTGGCTATATCTTCCATGACTGGCTATATAGAGCCTGGCTTTCATGTTAACGGTTCAATGCCTACTCAGTACACGTTATCTGACAAAGCAAAAATAAAGCTTGGCATAAATAACAGATCGGAAATCAGATATAATGTTGTACATGATTTAAAGCTAAGCGAAATAGCTAACAAAAACAATGAGCTTTCAGTGTAAGTTCTCTGTTTTTATAACCCCCAGGCTTTATTTGGGGGTTATCATCCCGACCTTGTAATTTAGCCGTATCATTATATTATTTCAGACATCCTATCGGATGTAACTCAACTGCTTCGCCCTTACTCTCCTTTAATGCTCACCAAAAATCAGCTACTTCAATTTTTTCTAAGTCGATTGATAAGCGCGGCTTGCCATCTTGAGCATATGCCCACTTTCCGATTCTTGATCGACCTTTACTAGATGTATTATCTTTATACTGATAAATCCACTTTAACGCATTATATTTATCTTCAAATCCTTGTTCGATAGGTAACCAATATATCCCGTCGAATATAAAAAACGTCGCATTATTTGCTGGTAAATCATCTTCAGAGATTGTCTTTAGCTCATATTCAGACTTCCAGCTTGAAAATTGCTTTTGTAGCACTGCCCATGCTTCCGTCGTGTCTAAATTTGCACTTTCCTGTTTTCTAAGCGCGTTAATTGTTGCCTTAAAAGCTTTTAAAGTCGAAGTTATCATAGTCATACCTTTTGGTTTTGGTTTTGTTTGGGTCTTCAATATCATAAGTCGCAAGAAAGTAATGAATGGGGACATCTTTATACATTATTAATTGTTTTTAAATACTACGGCGAAGTAAAAATAAGTAATAATTACTATTGCCATTCTGATTATGTATGTGATACCTTAAATGCATGAACTTAAGTTCAAGGCTGGTATCCTCCTAGTCCCGCTCATATGAGCATGGCAACTACCGTCAGTAAAATTAAAATAAAATATTAATCACATGACAACACACTCTTATTAGGTCTGTGCATTAATGGGACAATTTGCAAAAAAAAGACCAACATCGGAGAGTCATCATGACAGCACAACAAGCATTTCCACACATCATTACAGCTTCTAACGTACAAGAAACCGCTCGCATAATTCAAGCTGAATTTAAAAAGTCAGAAGGTCACAAGCTTAAGCGTTCAAGTATTCTTAACGCCTTGTCTAGCGCTCTTAAATATGCGAATAAAAAGATCATGGAGTCTGATAGCGGCACTATTACTATCCACAAAGACATCCCGCTATATGTCGGAGCTTCAAATTTTCAATTAGAAGGTGATACCTACAGCTCTTTTGAACCAAAGTTTTATTTTGGCACATCTGAGGAGGATGTAACCAATCAAATAGAATGTGGATTGATTGATGATTTATGGGACGATGTATCACATTCTTTAACTTCAATTGTTATTATTGAAATCGAAGAAAACTCATCCTTGAGTGAAATATTTAAAAAGAATGCTGCCGAAATATTATCGGCTATTCCAGAAGATATTCAAAATCTCCATCCTCAATGCTGGGATAATGAAAGTCTATCCTTGATTGGAGATCAGTTATCGTCGTTCCCAGAATTCAAAACAATCATTGCGGAAACTATGATGTCCAACTCTCTTATTGAAGGCTCGTGCAGTACCGAGTGCATCACAGAAGGTATAGATTCACCAGAGACCTATTTGCCTTCCATGAAAAATAATCATGGCTATATTGAGCTTGAAGGTTTGTTTGAAGTTAATCTTGAAGATATGCATAAAGACCAAAATATATTCAGTTTACTTAATTCAACTATTTTTGAAGATGAGACTGAAATGCAAAACGCACTCTTTGGCATTGTTCACGATCATGGCAGATCTACAAAATCACCAAGTAGTATTTTTATCTATGCAACAAGCAGCATTGAAATACTTTCTACATCTCAAGAGTCGATTGATTACATGGTTGACAAGTGGATGTGCAACGCGGTGTAAATTATTAATCATTACTGAAAAGTCGCTTAAGCGGCTTTTTTTATATCTTACTATTGGTCGAGTAGATTCAAAAGAACAATAATACTCTACATTTTTGTAAAATGATGTTGACCGCCAGCCTGTATGGTGTATAATTAACTTAGATTTTCAAAGCAGTTAAAACTCACGTTATATATTGACAATTATAGGTGATTACAATACATTACCTATCGATTTGAAATTGATTACTAGCCATAATTATTCATTTAAACCAAATGGTTGAAGCTGGTTAAACGACACGGAGTCAGAAGAGTTAATGAAACATAGAATAGGGTCTCTAAATGACGCTATTAATCATCTCAGCTAGTATCATCGTGCTAAAGCATGTGATCGTGATTGAGATGTTCCACAACATTCTTTAATAAAAATATTAGGTAAAATATGAAACCAGGTTATACAGGTATTACACGACTCATAAAGGCTACAGGCTTTTCCGCCAAAGGTCTTAAAGCTGCATTTAAATACGAATCAGCCATTCGCCAAGAGCTAGCGATGATCTTAATCTTAATTCCGATTGCGTTATATTTTGATTTTACCGCTGTTGAAAAATCGATGTTAATTTTCAGTGCGCTTTTTGTATTTATTGTCGAACTACTAAATTCAGCCATTGAAGCTACTGTTGATCGAATCGGTAGCGAGTTTCATGAGTTAAGTGGTCGCGCAAAAGATATCGGTTCAGCAGCAGTGCTAATGGCACTTATTGCGAGTTCATCAGTATGGATTTTAATTTTAGGAAGTAAATTATGAGCACTATAGCAGCAACAGAACCCACCGAGTCATTAGCAAGTAAACTTAAGTTTCAGCGATACAGTGTAGACTCACTATTGCTAACGTTTATTTTCTCTGTGTATTTTGCATTGGTGATGAACATTCCTATCTACGGAAAGTTTTACGGGATTTTCAGCGAAATGGAATCGGTAAATATTGGGTTCGCAATCTCAATTCCGATCTTGTTAATTGCAGCGTTCAATATTATATTTAATCTTTTTTCGTGGCAGTTCCTATTAAAACCAATATTTATCTCACTTATTCTTTCGTCATCAATGGTAAGTTACACATCGTTCCATTACGGCGTTATTTTCGACCAGGGCATGATTGAAAATGCATTTGAAACTCACAGTAGTGAAGCGCTTTCATATGTAAATGCGGCATCTGTGCAATGGTTTTTACTCACTGGTTTACTCCCATCAATCTTGATCGGTTGGGTTAAAATCACTTATTCAAAAACTATTTTTCATCAAGTCGGATATAAGATTTTATCAATGGTTGCTGCAATCTTAGCAATCGGCGTTATTTACTTTTTCTTTTATAAAGATTATGCATCTGTAGGGCGTAACAACTCATACTTAAACCGAGTTATTGTTCCTGCTCATATTTACAGTACTGCAAAATTTGTTAATAAAAACTACCTTAGTGAACCTGTTGTTTTCAAACATATTGGTACTGACGCAAAACAAGCACCAGCACCTGTAGCTGGTAACGGAAAACCTACACTCACAATTTTAATTATTGGTGAAACGGCTCGAAGTCAAAACTACCAACTTAACGGATACGGAAAAGAAACAAATCCGTTTACATCAAAACAGAATGTTATTTCATTCCAAGATGTATCATCATGCGGTACAGCTACAGCGCAATCACTACCTTGTTTGTTTTCAAACTTTAATAGAGATAACTACAACCGTAATCAGGCTCGTAGCCAAGATAACTTATTAGATATCATGAGCTACGCAGGTATCTCAACACTGTGGAAAGAGAATGACGGTGGTAGTAAAGGTGTTTCTAATCGTATCGAACACATTGATATTGACCCGAAAGCAGATACACCATTATGTGACGGCAGCACTTGTTACGATGAAATTTTACTAGAAAATCTTGATAGTGAAATTGCGGCGATGACAGGAAATAAGGTTATAGCGCTCCATGTTATCGGTAGCCATGGCCCGACCTATTATAAGCGATACCCGAAAGAAATGGAGGCGTTCACCCCATCTTGTAACAGAAGTGACATAGAAAACTGCACTAATGAAGAGATTGTTAATGTTTACGACAACACGATTAGATATACCGATTACGTTATGTCTAAAACAATTAGCAAGCTTGAAAGTTATTCCGAAGAATACAATACCGCGCTGGTGTACATATCAGATCACGGTGAGTCTTTAGGCGAGAACGGAATGTATCTTCACGGCACGCCATATAAGTTAGCACCAGAAGGGCAAACACAAGTTCCTATGATCGTATGGCTGTCAGAGGGTTTCAAGGAAGACAAGTCAATTAGTCAAGACTGCCTTGAAGCTAAAGCGAAGAATGAAACGCTATCTCACGACAATTACTTTCACTCGATGTTAGGACTTATGGATGTAGAGACCAGCGTATATAATCCTGAATTAGACTTCTTTAAAACATGTAAATCATAGGTTTAAAGGTAGCCACCAATATAGGTGGCTTTCAATTAAAATTATAAAAACCACTGTAACGGTGGTTTTTTTTCGCCTTTAATTAATTAACCCTAGTTGACCGCTGCCAGCATTAATGTATAATTAGTCACATGTAAAAAATTCATAAATTAAAAACAAAAGGTTGAAAATGAGATTTCCAAGCAACATTGAATTAAAAGCATCTAAATCTGAAAGTCGAACTTGTTCAAAAGCCTTATCTATCACAATCTTAGTTACTGTTAAAATGAGCGACATCTCAATGGAATTTCACGCAACCTCTAGAAATAGTGCGTCGTGCCGAATTAGCGTTGATGGTAGGGAAATATATAAAAAATCGGCAACCTACGCGCACTCAAATGCTCGTCTTATTCGGGATATATCAACTGAGATTGAAGAGAAGTTAGAAAATAATGGCGTGATCATCGAGAGTGCTAATAAAAACGAATTACTAAATCTTATCCGCGAATGTTTCATTAAATGCGATACGACTTACGGCTGTAATATTGAAGATGAGCTTGATGCTAAACTCACGATCAGATCAGCAAAGAATGGTGAGCATATCAGCTTTGGAAATGAAGATTTAGTTTGTAGTAACTGTAAGCAAGATCTTACTCAACCCCACTCAATAATTAGAACTTATGTTTTCAAAAATGATGAGTGCGAAGATATCGAACGAGAAGACGCTGAATACGAATCTGAATACGAATATAAAGACAAAGATGAAGATGAAGATTGCGAAAGTGTTGAAAGCGAAGGTATGAGGCTGGAAGATGGTACATTCGAACCGCATAGCTCAATGCCCCTAATCGGGAATTACGACTGCCTTGATGACAGTGATAGATGTGCTCATTGTGAAGCTAAAGTTTAAATTAATATCCTGATATCATTACCCCCTCACATGTTTTAGGTGATGGGAAATGTATAAAGTTACGACAGCTAGATTGCATGCAGAAATAGCTCTCAGTTTTTCCTATTTAAGAAGAGAATGTGAAATTATGACCAAGAAACAAAATAAAGTATTTGGCAAACCTGCAAAACAAGCTGAGCACGAAGCAAAGCTTAAGCAGCTAGATCAAGTAAATCAAGATAAAAAGATTGTAATGAAAATTCTAGATGAATGGGCAAGTTTCTGTAAGAATAAGCCTGAATGCAGTGAGCATTATATCGCTTTTACGGTAATAAGCTCTACATTAAGGGCTGGCATTAAAGCTATTGGGGCTTACGAAGCAATGATCCCTTATTGCGAAAATGTCTCCAAAGGACTTATAAAAGAAACCCTAAAGGTTACTAAAGAAGCAGCGCTGCTTATTGAACCTTTGAAACGCTTGAAGATTTACCAATATAATCTTCCAGAGTCAACTACCCGCAGCTAAAGCAAGCGGGCTTGTAAGGTGACTTACGAGATAGCAGCCGAAAGGCTGCAATAGGTAGCCTTCAGTATTGGTCAAATTGTCATACTAGCAGAGACTTCTTTTTTAATTTTCTTCTCAACAAATTTTGCTATTCTACCCATGTCTTTCTTGCTGTATAGGTAACTATTAGTATTACCACCTATGATTAGAACATCTTTTGATATGAATTCTTTTTGTGATGAGTATGGGTGGCCAACTTTCCTTTCTGCATCGTTCATGTTTAATCTTTCTGTTGTGGAATAACTCTCAATTTCACCAAGCAAACTGATCTGAAGTTTCCAAGCGCCAAATTCCATCAGGCGCTATAAAGCAGCCCGTTTTTCTTAACACTTTACTTTTTGTTAACCCAGCATTCATGAGCCTGTTAACTTCACGTTTCTCTTTCTTGTTCAAATCGACGAACATAAAAAACCTACTATTTAATATTTGAAAATATAGAAAGTGGCTTAAGGTCTCCTGAGTAGCACCTTAAGCCAGTAGCTAAAGTAAAGTTACATCGATGGGCCACTACATGACTTTTTGGCTTTAGGCTTCGCTTTTGGTTCACTTGGCGCGTTCATAGCGTATTCAGACACCGTCACCTCTAACTCTTCTATAAGGAATTCGTCAGGCGATCTTGACCTACAAGATTCGTGCCAGTGGCTAGACGTGACTTTATGCAATGCAGCAAGCTCAATTTTACTCATTTTGCTAAGCGCCTTCGTTATAGGCTTAATTGCATCTTTCCACATTTCCCAAGCAGCGGTACGACTCTCTAGTATTTCGTATTCTAGGTCATCATCTTCATCTAATACTGCATCGCCCAATTCTGACTCAAGATCTAGCGCCTTCTGATGAAGTTTTTTGTGCTTTTTACAAACATTAAATAGTTTTGTGTATATTTCTTCTGGAGTTTTTTTAATTGCCACGATTTCACCGACTTTATTTATTATTATTATTTTGAATATTTTAGCACAAAAGGCCATACACTGTATGACCTCTTGGCATTACGTCAATAAAAACTATGATTGCTTGAATATTTTCCTATGCACCGCAATAACGAACATTCCGAATAACATTAAGAAACCTAGTGAACCATCACTTTTAGCAATAATAATTCACTTTCTTACTTTTCTTTGTATGAATAATCCCGCCAAAGCCAACAGCGATACAATTCCAAGTGAGCCACCACTTTTTTTATTTACTGGATACATATCATCTAGATCTCTATCTGCATTTTCAAAAGGATCCACATCGAAAGTAGACGTACTAGTGTCTGTTTCGATATTGAACCATGGCGCAGAGTCTTCTGCGGCAATAACTTCGTTAATCCACGCGTTGTGATAATTAGCACTTGAGAATCCAGAATATAAGTTGTTTTGACAACTTGAGCTACCAAAGCTTGTAATACCCACTAATACTACACCATAATCAGAATTTGATATCGTCGACGGGTCTTGGTAAACCAAGGGGCCACCGCTATCACCACGGCAAGTATTTTGATTAAGATCTGGATCTGCTGTCGTTGTACATATTAAACCTTCAACATAATTTTGCTCGCACTTTTCTTCGGGAACACCCGCTAAAAATACGCCTTTCAAGTCATCAGAGCCAGAGCCGTCTTCTGTTCTTCCGAAGCCTGTTGTTAGAAAAGTCGGACTCATTTCTCCACCTTGAACCCACCTATTATCAATTTGAGTTCTCATACTATCTATTTGAGAAGATGTTGCTACTTTAACGATAGAGTCACTAGAAAATGCAGTTCCAACTTTTATCAGCGCAATATCATAACTACTAACAGTGTCACTGGGATCATAATCGGTAGGGTAAAAAACATTACTGGTTTTCGTGACAACTTCACTACCTGACTCTTCATGAATAACTGATACTGAATTAAACGTTTTACCTGAGTCGCTCGTCAAGCAGTGAGCCGCTGTTATAACCCAAGTGTCATCAATAATACTTCCGCCACACTGATAATAATACTTGCTGTCTGAGCTATCTACCATCTCAATAAGCAGTTCTACTTGCCAAGGGGTATCGGATTTTTCGACCACAACTCCACCGATAATGTATGATTGTACGTTTTCAGGAATGCCTGATTTATCACTTGCTAAAGCTAAACCACTTGCAAGTAAAAAAGGTAGTGCTATTATTTTACTATTCATTATTTTGCCGCATATTATTATTATTTTTTTTATTTTAACAGTTTTCTTTAAAACAAAAAAGAAATAATGAGCATTAGTAATTTACTATTTGTTAACAATTAGTTTTCATTGTAATTAAATTCATATTTACTCATGTATTAAAAACGGCAAAAAATACATTTTTATACTATATGTATAAAAACTTAAAAAATATTCACGCGTTATAAAACAATAAAATAATAAAACAATAAATTAAGGAATAAACATGTTCGACATATATTTAACTTTATATTTTTGCTATTTCACAACGGGGCTTTTTTATATTCGATCATATCGAATGTATGTCGATCACACATTCCCTTACAAACTCGTATTATCTTGGCCACTTTTACCTATTCATCTAGCCTACTCAGACTTCAAAAATAAAGATAGGGTAATTAGAATCAGGGATGATGAGGGCAGGGCTTGTAGATTACTTGTCACTAAAGATACAAAGTTCAATAAAGCCTAGTTATTTAAGGTTGACTGATTAATCACTTAGTGTATAATTAATTAATTAATTAATTAATTAATTGGTCATTTTCACTTATAATTTAAATCTAGACAAAAATTTGAAATTTCAGACCTGCCAGCTATTGCCAGCATCAATAAATAAAAATAATAATTTGAGGACATTTATCATGATCAATAAAGCAAGCTTATACCCTCTATTTGGGGATTACCTTAAAGCAACAGAAACCGAAGGGTGGATGTTAAAGCATGATAGTCGGAATAATATCACTTTAATAAACAGTCCTCACCAAGATATATTTAAAAATGACAATGAAGCCTGGGATTTCATGATTAAGAAAGCCATGTCAGGTTCTATCATTCACGTTGAAATGATTCAATTCTTAAAAAGCGTTAATCATGATGAGTTTTGTTTATGGATTAATGACATTAAGATCTACAGGGATTACCAATTTCTACTACCAGTAGATCCAAATATGAAAAAAGTAATTTTTAACAGGTTGTCTCTCGACATTTCAGATTCCAAATTTAACATTTAAGAAAAAGGCCAGTGCATATTGCATTGGCCTTTGTTATTAATCGCCTTTACCATCCCACTCAGAAAATCTCATTCTCTCTGGAAGACCTCCAAAACAGTTGTCAAAAGAGTGACCAACGAAAAACCCTAAGTCAGCCCAGTCAGATTTGGTTGGCTCGTAGCCTTTCACCCAAGGCCATTCAATATTTTCCTTCTTTAACTTTGAGTGAATGCTATATATTTTTGTTTGCCGAACTACAAATCCTAAAAACTTTTTTCTTTTTGCAGTGTAGTCAAAAGTCACATTACCACTTACGCCAATGATCACTGATGCAGTATCGTACCCCTTTGGTATTTTTGGAAACACCCAACCTTCCTTTAGCACTTTCAAAAAGATTTACTCACGTATGATGCGGCACTAACTACATCATCAACTCGACCCTTACCTTCAACGAAATCTTCAGTTTCAATTTCAACCGCAAAAGCAAGATTGTCACGGATAGTGATATAAACGTAGTAGTTACCGTCAATAACCTCTACGCGCTTGTGTCTTTTCTCAGTAGGAATACTCATGCAAGCACTAACCATCATACCGATAAATGCAGCCTGCCTCGCTTCAGCGCCTTTACAGTCAATTTTGAACTTGGTGATAACACCAGCTTCAGATACTTCGCAATCTTCACCAAGGACAGTGGCTTTCATCCCCTTAAATTCATCAAGCGACTCTTCTAGCTCAGCCTCTGCAAATGGCACATGCAGATCCATGGTGAACGTTCTGCTCAATTCACCATTAAATTTATCGAATGGCTGAAGGTGATTAGAAATATATATTTTCAGGTCTTCATGCTCTGTGGTGAAGCTACCTAAACCACCTGAAAATTCGCTTTTAAACTCTTTTATTTCGCCAAATAAAGGGATGGTGAAAATATCGCTATCAGTTGTTTCATAGGCTCCCTCGTGAAGTGCTCTTTTGAATGTCTCGCCATTTTTTGAAAATATTCTCTCGGCAGCAGGCTCTTTAAACTTCATCAGTAATTCAATTACCGCAGCCATGACAAATTCAGTTTCTAAACCGAATTCCTTATCGAACCCAAATTCTTTCAACCACGATGAAACCACGCCTGGATCACCAAACTTGTAATGCATGTATTCAGAGTCCCAAACTGCATCACAACCTTTGAATTGAGCATTTAGAAAATCCACATGAGACTTTTCCATATGCAGATTAACATCATCTGGTGTTCTTTCAACTAGTGCGCCAAGGGCTGTTTTTGTTAGTACTTTCATTTTCTTTAATCCTTTTTTGATTCAATTAAATATATTATTTTTATTTTTCGTTTTCAATTTTAGTGACTAAATTACGCCACGCAGATACACCTTTACTATTTTTAATTTTCTTACCCAATCCTTTCGACTTGGACATCCATAAACCTTTACCGTTGAAACTATAAATAGGCTTTAAGTCCCTGCGCAGATCGACAGGTAATATTCTTGGATTGTAATTATCTAACACTAGTGATTTTGAATTTTTGTTTTCTGTGTAAAGTAGTACCATATGCGGCACATCTAACGTTAAATGACGCACATACATTAAGCGCAGATTTTCTTCAGGCATCCCGAGTGAGATCAAACTGAAAAATTTAGCAATGACATAATCTTCACAATCACCCATTCCACGCCCGATTGTTTCTGCGGGAGAGGCCCAGTAATCATCCTTACCCCAAACATAAATGTCGCTTTTGTACTTGATGTAATTATTAAAAAAGTAATTAACTAATCTTATCTTATCGAGCTCACTCTCGTCTTTGTTCGACTCGATCAGAGCCTGCCATTTCTGAGCTCTACCAACGGCAGATTGATTATGGTTCAATTCTAACTCGCTGTAAAAACCCTCATCAAAAACCTGGCTCTCATAAGCCACCGAAGTTAAAGTAGCACTGGCGAAAATGAGTAAGCAAAAAGCTAACTTTGGTACATTCATACTAACCAGTCTGCATCTCTGCGCTATTTATTACCCACGTTCTATTAGATCGTTTTGTTAAAAAACCAGTTTTAATAAAGAACATTTTAAGGTTTCCAGAACCGTCCATCAGCAATTTATCCAATACTGCTTTACTAATTAACTCACCGCTTTCTTTGTAATGCTTACAGATGGCTGAGACTGCATTATCTCGTTTATTAACACAATGATTTATTACGCCCATTTTCTTTAGATATCTATCAATAATGGCATCATTTATTTCTAACATGCCAGCTGATATTTTAGAAACGAATTTTTTTAATATAAATGATTTTCTTAAGTGAATGGAGTCGTAACCAAGAATTTCGCCTAAATCAGAATTTCTAACCATAGCGCCACTATTCTTTGATCTCTCCGAAGTGACAATTAGCGCATATACTTCTTTGTTAACGAGACTACTCTTCACATTATTATTAATCAAATAATCAACAGCGCTTATACTATCTATCCTCCATGAAGTCGGAATTACTCTATTCATAAGTTTATTCTTAATGAATAATTTCATTGCCTTTTCGGAGTTGTAACCAAACATTCTTTCAAAGTCAGCAGCCTTGATTGCAATCCCGTTGCGAACCAGGAATTGCAGGGATTTAATTATGGCATTTGAGTCGACCACTAAAAACTCAATACCTACATTTTCTAAATATTCAGCCATCTTACTTTCATTAATTTCCCATGACTTAAGATCTTCTCTCACCAAAAATCCCTTAGATGTTAGGAAAAGCTTAAATTCGATAGCATCTTTACCAAACAGTCTTCCGATATCTTCTTTACTTATAACGTTTCCATTTTTTTTGAAAAATTCAAGCACAGTCATTAGTGAACTTGCATTTTTTACAAAATTGCACTTCTCGGGAGGATATTTTTCTAAATAACTATTTATTTTATCGTTACTTATTTCCCACTTTTCACTACCTATCTTTGTCAGTATTCCATTATCACAAAATATCTTTTTCAGAGGTAAAACCTCGCCTCCAAATACAGATTCAAAATCAAAATTACTTATCACACTCCCTTTCATTTGAGAAAGTGACATTATTGATGAGAGCACGACAGGAGCGTATTTCTCCAACAATGACTTATTTGAATGCTGAGAATTTTCGGTCAATGATGTAACGTTGCAAGTAGTTATTCTACCCTTGCATTTTTTGTTTTTGTTTTTGTTTTTGTTTTTGTTCGATAATCTCTTTTCTTTTTCTTCTTTAGCTAGCAATCTTTCTTTTTTCTCTTCAGCTTTATCGTGAAGCCTTTTCTTTATTGCGGCCTGATTAATTACATGAATCCTGATTTTCTCTTTTTTGATATTAATGCAATCAATCACGTTTTGATCATGTTTTATTTTACGAGCAATCTTGGCTTCTTCAGCAATAAGTAACTTATCAAACCTATCTTTTTTGATGACTTTATTTTCGTTTTGTATTTTACTCATCAAAAGATTACATTTTTCATCATCTACAGGTATTAAGTGCGCACTTCCTACTACTGCAATTTCTTCTTTAAGTTTTTTATCACAAGTAAGTAAAAAAACGTTGTCAGTAGACTTTATAGACTTACTTTCAGCAAGGTAATTAAATATTCTTACAATTTCCTTATCAGCCTTATCTTTTTCTGGCTTGAAAAATACTGTCGCAATAACGCTTTTCAAATCTTTTGTACGTCTAATGAACTTCTTTAATATTTGATTTGAACTTAGGCACGAGGTGATAATCACAGTTTCGCATAAAGGATAAGGCCAGGAATTCAAAAAACCACTATCAAATGAATTTTCGATATCCCAGAATAAATAATTCATATCGAGCTCCATGAAAGATTTGGTTATTTTCTATTTAAATTATGAATTACTAAGCAGGCATTTATAAGTAATCAATCAATTTCCAACTTATCGCTTGGAATATTGTTAATTTTTATTTTTGTTTTTTAATGCTGCTTGGTGGTTTTTAGCTACTTTTCTACTGGAGGGCATTCTATCACAATCAGCCATTTATAGTTAAATAAACAGCGAATTAGAGTTGTTGATATCACAAATTTAACCTAGAAGTTTTCCTCTAAACATTCATAGTTCACATGTTCGCCACGTAGATTACGCAAGCGTAATTCTGTTTTCTGATTACGATCAATTTTAACTTTGCCATCAGTTAACACTTCACAAATATGGTACATATAAACGGTCTGATTTACATCAATAGGAATAGAGTGATCTTTCTTCACTAGTCTGCCGTTTTTTTCCCATATGTTGGCGCTCGCTTTTTTATTTACAAAGTAGATAAAGAACAGTCTTTTACAATTATCAATTTCTGGTTTAATCAACGCTAAAAACTCAGGAATGTTCGAACAGATACCATAAGTTGGAAGTCTAGACTTCATTTTTTTATAGCTACCATCATCACTTAAATCTATATTTTCTACGATCTCAACAGGTAAAAAATCAGGATACTCATCTACTATTACACCTTCATCTAGTAAATCAGCATGGCCCAAAGAGCAAGATATCTTAACAGGATACAGTCCAACAGCTGACTTCTGACCTGTTAATTCCAAAGGCAAGTTGTTAACCATGTATTGTTCTGGCTTAACCACAACTCTCTCTTGACCTTCATGATTATAAAAGTCATCTAAGCGTGCCTGATATTTTCTAACTGTTTCATCTGGAATTTTTAAAATATTTAAATTAACAAGCATAATCGCTCCTTTTTTAGTTTTAAATTAAATTTTTGTTTTTTAATAGTTACCGCTAATTGGATGACTAATGCTTTTATTCTGCCTTATTATTCAGTACAGTGTCGCAACGATATTGCAATCATATTCTGGCCAAGTCGCGCAAATCTTAGTCCACGCTTCTGCTCTATTTTTAGCTTTAATCTTATTTGGATATGGCGAAAAAGACAGAGAGTAAGTGTAAGTTTTCATAATTAAAATATCCATAAGTTGCAAGGCAAAACCATACAATATGATAAATAAGCATACCTGACGTTACGGTCAGGCATTATTATTGCTTATTTGGACTCTATCTTCAAGATGCCGTCTTCAAGGTAACCTAAGACTTCCTGCTTAATTTCTGGGTGATTTCTAGTTATGGACTCAAGCATTACGTTTAGTGATTTCCTTTCAGTTTCCACCAACGTATTCTTAAGCTCTACACCACGAGAAACGAAATCATCATCTCTACACTCATTCATCTTATCAACATGATTTTTCAAATCTTTAGCAAGAGCCAAGATACCTTCTCTCTTCGCTTTGCTGGAACCTTTAGATTGAATAAGAGATAGTAACTTACTGCACTTCTCCTTTACCGAGATTTCAGCAGGTAAATCCCCTTGTTCTTTCGCGTTCAGCTTATCGTGTTTTTCATGATCTTCATCTTTAATATCAGGTAGCTTAATCTGCATAATGTGAGACATGGTAGCCTTAACCCATAGTCCTGTAGAAGAACCCTGTATTAACTCTAACGTTTGACCAGGGCTCATTACGAACTTTAATAATCTGCGGTCGATATCATATTTAATATCGCCATACTCAGTAACGTTAAAGCGAGCTAGCGATAGCGTGAAATCTGTATGATAAGATTTAAATCGAACGTCGCCAAAAAGGTTCTCCGTACCACCTGAAGGTCTTCCCATTCTTAATAAACCATAAGATGGTTTAATTCTCAATCTCGTCAATTCATCATTCTCAGGGAAATATTTAGATCTTCTCTCCAAGTTTGAAATAAGTTCTTTTAGACTTTTTACATCATCCTTATCAACACCGCTCTGAACAGCGTAGATCTGGACTATTTTAGAAATTACTTTTTGAAGTTTTCTATCATTCCAAAAGTGGTAATGTGCATTGTACGGGCCTGTGTCGATATCGCCTTTGTTTTCAAGTCGTAGAATTTCGTTGCTTGATAATTTTGTAATCTTGGAAAGTACGTTTGAAATAATTTCAAATCTAAGATTTTGCGCATCTTTCTCCATCATTTCAACCGCGCAATTTAAATCGAAATCATTATTTTCATACGCAACCTGTTCTACTTTCTCTAAAGCTTGAATGAGTTTACCCATCTCACTTTTGTTCATTTTAACTGATGAATCTTGAAACCTAATCGCTTCATCCAATACTGTTGACACACTGAATTTTGCTATATTTTCTTTGGTGGTAATCTGCGATCTTATTTGTTTGCTAGAGTCCGCAAAAACAGCGTCTTCCTGAGGCACGTTATGCCCAAGAAAACTTTCAATTGTCACAGGAAAGCCTGATGGATTTGTATGGTTCATGATGACATCTGTAAAGCTGCTGTCTGTCATGTTAACAGTAGCTGTTGGATTATTCTCATCAGGTATCCACGTTTCCCCATCATGAATGGCGGGGCAGATCTGCATTTCATTATAATTCAACGCTTTCACTTTTGAGCCAAACATGAATCGACCATCTTTTGAATTTCGCTTAATAATTCTAACGAAATAAAACGGACTTACAGTATCTTTAGCTAGTTCACGCTGATAAAGCTGATAGTTTTTTGCTTTTTCAATACCTTCGATAGCGGTAGATAATTCACTCAATGATAACTGTTCCCGAGCTATTTCGAGTGCGTCATTAAGTAATAGGTAGAACGGGGGAGGTAAAGTGCCCATTGGTGATCATCCTTCAATAATTAGTTATACTGAATTATACATCTTGCCTGCAAATAGTCAACAACATTAATTGCTGCTGACTAACCTCTACATTGCACTTACTTTTTAACAGAGAATAGTTCAATCAAGTGATTCATTTTATTTTCAGGATCATCCATCAGTGTTTCGTAAATGGCTTGATATGGCAATTCATCAGTTCGTTCGATTCCTTGCTCATCCAAGAATGAAGTCAGCGTGGCTGTTGATTGCAACCATAGGCCAAGTGTGCGTGGGTAGTTATCTGCCGACTCCAAAGCTAAAAATTCTCGCATCATGCGGAACTCTTTAGATCTTAAGTGAGGAAACGCCTGTCGCATACTCGTCTCTATAGCCGTTCGGCACAATTGCGCCGAATCTAAAGCACTCCAATCAATAAGCATTTCACTCTCCAGGAAGTAGGGGCATGCAAGCTTTATACTTGCAGCTTAATAATCAATCAGCTGAATTCAGGATTTAATTCAAAAACAGTGACATTTACAGGCTTTACCGTTACGAGTTTTTTAAGATTTTCGGTATAGCTAGGCAAAAGTAAATCTTCAGCCATCTCTCTACCT
>SPKZ01012829.1_pt1 | contig 24259 bp, 17 predicted proteins | sample 2456571 | NCBI WGS metagenome assembly SPKZ01 (sample SAMN11192286, study PRJNA482655) | marine metagenome | biome: ENVO:00000447; feature: ENVO:00000244|ENVO:00000211|ENVO:00000569|ENVO:00002023; material: ENVO:00002151; isolation source: ocean water from marine abyssalpelagic zone ... | reverse complement strand
TAATAAACCAATACTTTGTTCTTCTAAAATAGAAATAAGTTGTCTTGATTTTGAAGAAATATAGGTATATGCAAACAATAAAGGAATAGCAGCAACTAATCCAAGTACAGTAGTAATTAATGCAGTTGATATTCCTCCTGCCATAAGTTTAGGATCACCTGTTCCAAATAATGTAATGGCTTGAAAAGTAGTAATCATTCCTGTAACCGTTCCTAATAATCCCAATAAAGGTGTAACTGCTGCAAGAAGTTTTACAAAACTTTGACCTTTTTGTATTTTATTACTTTCTTTTAAAATGGCTTCCCCCACTTTAATTTCTAAATCATTTAATGAATCATTTAAATTGTTATAAAATACTTTTGCAATTTTTCCTAAAGCATTATTATCATTCGCATTTTCTAAATCTTTAATTTGTTTTTTAATATTACGTGAATACATATTTAGTACCAATATCTTATACAATGCAAATAACAGTCCTGATCCCCCAAGTACTAAAATAATAAAACCAACTATTCCACCTTGATTTATTCTATCAAGAATGCTTGGGTTATTTTCAAGCATTACTAAGAGTGTTCCTCTTGTAGGATCGATTAAAATACTTTGAATATCAGATGAATTTTCAAAGTTTTTTGCATTGTTTTGAACACTTGAGCTTGGTTGTACTGCTAATTCAACTAACGATTTCATTTCATTAGAATAATTTAAGTATTTTCCATTACTCGTAGCTGAAAATAGTCCTATTCTTGTAATACGTTGCTCTGCTCTTTGTCCTGAGTTTAAAATTACTTTTGCATCGTATTGTGAAATAGAACCACTTTTGATAATTTCATCTAACATTTCATGCCAAAATAAAGTCAGTTCACTAATATTTGCTAGTTTTTTTGAATTGGCAAGTTTATAAAAGAACATTTCTTTTGATACATCTTGTGAGGCAGTTAAGGAGTGCTGAAAATTAATTAAAAAATCAGATGAACTTTGTCTAACACTTCCAAACATTTCTCCTAAGTTAGCTGCTTTTTTTTCAAGTTCTGCTTCTTTTTCAATAAGCTCTAACTCTTTTTCTTCTATTGCATTTTTAAGAGTAATACTTCTTTTTTCTGCTTTTTTTAAAGCTTTTTTCGTGCCGGCTAAAACTTTAGCTTGTTGTTCTTTGTTGTTAATAAAATCATTTAATCTTTGTTTCTCAAGTGCTACTTCAACTTGTGACTCGTTTTTAACGCTTTTTAATAAGGATTCAAGATCAAGTGAAAATGAAAATGAAAAAATAAGGCTTAAAGCTACAATATATCTAATCATTTTATATCCTTAAGTGCTAAAAATGGTAGGCTTAATAAATCAACATTTTGTTGTTTTTTAGCTATTTTAATTGCTTTTCTAATATTTGATTTAGCAGATGAATCTGTGATGGCTACCCAAATTTGTGTTTCTTTATTAAAATATGCATATTCTTTTAAATCAAGCGTTTGAGTATAAAGTGCCACTCGACCTAAACGTAAAATATTATAAGTTATATCGTTGATATTTTCTTGGTAAGATTCAATTGTTTTAGCATAATCGTATTCGATTTTAAAAGCTTCTAAAATAATTCTATATTTTTCATGAGTTTTAATATCACCAGCTTCAAGAGCTTTTTCAATTCTTGTAACTCTGTTTTTTCGCTCAGTCAATAAAAAAGGAGTATCTTCTTTTAGAAGCATTTTTAATGAAATAATCATATCTTTCATTAAAGGGAAGATTTGTTTTTGTGTTTGAGATATGTCTGTTATTTGCTCATCAATACTGTTTAATTCTTTATTTTGTGAATCAAGAATTTTTTGCAGTTGTGCATTGTAGTTTTTTGTATTTTTTAAAGACTGATTAACATATTTGTATTCATTAAATAAATCCAAACGTTTGTCCTCAGATTTGTTAATCTTTTTTTGTAAAGTATTAAGTTTTGAATTTGTCTTTTCAATAACTTTAATCGTTGGTTCTAGTGTATTTGATAAGGCAGTATTAATAATAATTGCCATAAGTAAAGCCACTTTTAAAAAGGGGTTCATTTTTTTCCTTGTTATTTAAATTTGTTTATAATAATAATTCTCATAATAATAATTAAAACTGACTGAATAAGCACTTATATCTTGATTAAACATGACAAGTAAAGAAAGATTTATTAAAAAGATAACAAATATTCCCGTTTAAAACCATTGATTATGATAATCGTTCTCTACTAAATAAGACGAAAAACTAGCAAAAAACGGACACTATATTTTACAAATTTGAAAAGTTTCTTGTTTTTATATATTATTTATATTTTTTAAGTTAAAAAGTAATTTTTTTAAAGCAAGATAATACTTCTTAATTTGATTTCTTAGGATTAAAAAAAGTTTAAAATAAAAAACCTAAGTATTAATCTTAGGTTTTTTATATTTCTTTTAGGAGAGAAGTATCATGTTTGTGTATATTATTTTAAAATGTGTATTTTAGTTTTACAGTGGCATTTCGTGGTGCACCATAATTGTATTCTTCTGTATCAATTGATACGTAGTATGTTTTATCAAAAAGGTTGTTAATATTTACTTGTAAAGATAAATATTTAGAAAAGTCATATTTAACCATTGCGCTTGTTATAAAGTAAGCTTTTTGTTCAACCTTTTTTACTCCTTCTCCTTTATGAGCGGAATTTCTCCAGTTTAGACCTGCGCCTATACTTAGTTTTTGAAATTTATATTTTGCATAAGAATTAATAAGTGTTGAGGCATTATGTGTATTAAGTTCTTCTCCCTTATGATCTTTAATTATTGCTTTTGAAATACCTAAAGAAAGCCATAAACTATCATTTACTTCTCCTGATACTTCTGCTTCAAAACCTTTACTTACGGTACCTTTAGCTCCATAATAAGCATCATCCGTTGTATTAAGTATTTTTTTACCAGCATCTTTTTGCGCAAGATTATCCTGTTCGATTCTAAATATACTAAGACTTACATTTAATTTGTCGTCATTAAATGAAGCTTTTGAACCTATTTCAAAATTCTTACCAATTATTGGATCCAATGTTTTACCTTGGGTATCTTGTTGTGATTGCGGGTTGAAAATATCTGAATAATTAGCGTAAAATGAGTATGTCTCATTTAAATCATATACTATTCCTGCATATGGAGTTATAATATTTTGTTCTTTTCTTTCTAATGCTTCTTTTTTATCCTTCACTTTATAATTGCTTAATCTACTTCCTAAAATAAGTTTTAGGTCATCTCTTAAAGATAATCTTGTAGCAAGATATATTCCTGTTTGTTCAATTTCTTCATCATTTATAACTGTTGCTTCAGGCCAAATAGTTGGTTCTTCTGTCGTTCTTTGTGTTGCCCCTAGTGTTGTATATGCACCGATAGATCTTTTAGTGTAAATTTTTGTTTTATCATAAGATAAACCAGCAATAAATTCATGCTCTAAATTAAAAGCTTCGAAAGGAACAGATGTATATAAATCAAGCGTATTTTGAGTCTTGTCATCAGGAGTATATTTAATTGCTTTATCTTCTAAACCAAGACCAGTATTTTTATCCCATGCTGGATAAGGATACCAGCTTGATATTTTTCCTTGTGAATTTACAATGCCATGCGAGTAAGATAGATTTATTTTTGCATCATTATTAAAGATATGTTCAAGATTTGTAAAATACTTTTTTTGAATTATTTCTCTAAAGCTCCAGGGACTTGCAATTGTTGTAGACCTATCAAGGTTGGTAGGACTATTATCACTATAAAATGCTGGTAGTCTTCCCCATATTGCACCTTTTGCAAGAACTTTTTGGTAAGAAGCGCCTATTGTAAGTAAGGTATTATCAGAAATATCATTTTCAAAAACGGTATAAAATACATCTGTTTCTTGAGTTTCAAAATCTCTAAAAGAATCACTCGTGCTTTTTTTAAAAACAACTCTTGCTCTAAGTGAGCCTTCTTCATTAAGCGCACCGGATAAATCTAGCGTTGCTTTTTTCTTATTCCATGAACCTACTTCGAGATTTATTGTTCCTTTGAACTCTTTACTAGAGGCTCTTTTTCTTACAAGATTAACTGCTGCTGAGGGGTCACCTGCTCCTACAAGTAATCCTGTAGCTCCCCTTACTATTTCTACTCTATCGTAAATAGCCATATCTTGATATTCTTCTGTAGAGGTGGCTTTTAAATTTGATGGAATACCATTAATTTGAAAGTTTCTTATTCTAAAACCACGTGCATAAAATCTAGTACGCTGGGTATCTTTTTTTTCAACTAAAACTCCAGTAGTAGCTTCCAATACATCATCTATTGAATCAATGCCTTGATCATTTATTTGTTCACTGGTTATTACTGAAATTGATTGGGGAGTTTCTTTAATGGATAGATTCATTTTTGTAGCTGTATTCATTGAAGCTATTGTGTAAGAACCACTTCCTTCTGTTATATTACTAGCGTTTGCAATAACTTCTACTTGACCTAAGTTTGATGATGATTCATTTTTGATTGCTTTTTTTCTGATTAAAATAGTACCGTCTTCAATTACTGCTTCTAGATTTGTTCCTTGTAATACTTTTTTTAAAGCATTTTCAAGTCCTTCAATATTTTTGATATTGGGAGATTTTTTTCCTTGTAAGAGTTTTCCATCTACCATATAAGGGATATTTGATTTTTTTGATAGAACTTCAATCGCTTCTTTTAGGGATTGATTCTCAATTGTATAAGACTCTGCCGCAAGCAAAGTTGTTGATAAAAGAACAGCTAATGCTGGTGCAATTAATGTTGATTTAATGTAATTCATTCATTTTCCTTAAATTATTAAGAATAATTCTCATAATCATTCTTTTCAAAAATAAGACGAACTAGAAAACAAAATCAGACACTATTTTTCAAGAATGTTGAAAACTTTGTTTTTTTCTTCTATTTTTAAAGCATAAATTTCAGGTAGAGCATTTAAGAATTTATCAAATTCTTGGATTGAGAATTTACCTGTAATTTGAGTATTTTTTACAGTTTCATTTTCTAAGAGGATAGTTTTAGTGGAGTATCTGGAAAAAGTAGTTATGGCTTCTTTTAAAGAGGTTTGATTAAACAACAAATAACCTTTTTCCCACGAAGCCATGATATTTATATCTTTATTCCCATAGTTTAAGACTTTTCCTGCTTTATTGATAGTAATGCTTTGGGCTTTAGTTAAAAGAGTAATAACTTTAGAGGTTTTATTAGAATACGTTTGACTTATTTTTACGATACCTTCTTTTACATTTACTTGGGTTTGTTCATTTATTTTACTTACTTCAAAGATCGTACCTACAACTTCTATTTGTGTATTAAGTGAATGAATAATAAAGGGTCTATTTTTATCTTTAGCTACTGTAAATAAAGCTTTTCCTTTTAAGAAATTAACTTCTCTTTTATTTTGAAATATACTTACTTTTATGCTTGTTTTTACATCCAAAACAATATGTGAACCATCTGGAAGTATAATGCTGTTTTCTTTTAAAGTAGAAGAAACATAGGTATTAGAAAAAATAGGTTTAGAATAATCTTGATATTTATAATAAGAAAAAGAAATACTTAATAAAAAAAGTGCTGCTATTAACATAGGTTTTATTTTTTGAATACTATTTGTTCTTTTTATCCCTTTTGAGGCTTTTTTACTTAAAATATCTCGCATTCCTTTGGGCATAGTATTAAAAGATTCTCTTATATCTTGTTCTTGGCTATATGCTTTTTGATGTGTAGGATTTTGTTTTAACCAAGAATCTAAGTTATTCTGTTCACAGGAATTTAAGCCTTCTGTTTCTTTTATCACCCATGATGCTGCTGTTTGTTTAATATTTTTCATTGTATGTCACTCAATTTATCTTTTATTTTTTCACTGGCTCTAATAATGTGTTTTTCGACAGCAGCAATTGAAATCCCCATTTTAATTGATATTTCTTTTCTTGAGAAACCATCAATTACATGTAAAATAAATGCTTGTTGATTTTTAGTAGGCAAGGATAATACAATTTCCATTAAAACTTTATGCTGGATAGATTTATACGCCAGTTCATCAGGTTGTTGTTCATGTGGAATAGTGTGCTGTTCTTCTTCATAAACAGTTTGTGCAGTGATTTTATGTTTTCTAGCTTGGTCAATTACAATATTTCTTGAGAGTTTATATAAATACGCACGTTCATTGTTAATATCCTGATTTACTTTTAACATTCTGAAATAGGCTTCTTGAACAACGTCTTTTGCATTGTCTTTATCTCCCACCATTCTTTGTACATAATAAATGAGTTCTTTGTAATAGCTTAACATAGTGCCTTTATCAAAATATAATTTAAATGATATTTGTTATCAGAATTGATATTGTAATTATATTTAGCTTAAAATAATATTTTAATTACTGATCTTTAGTAAATAAGACGAAAACTTTGAAGCTGGAGAATATATTTGAAAAGTTTATTGTTTTAAATTAATACCCATCATTTTCGAAAAATGATGGATATTATGTCTGTAACTAAATCGAATCAAGTGTTATAGGAGAACCTTTGATTTTTAAAATTTATAGCTGAGTTTTGCTGTGATTTTTCGTGCTTCTCCATAGTTGTAGCCATTTACCCAAAATGTACTGTAGTACTTTTTGTCAAATAAGTTTGTAACATTTACTTGAAGAGATAAGTCATTAGTAAAATCATATTTACTCATAGCACTTATAATCGCATATGACGCTTGTTCAACACCATCTTTTCTATCACTTTGCCAATTAAGACCAGTTCCTAGTGTTAGTTTGTTAATATTATATTTCGCATATATTTTTAATAATCTATCTGGTGTGTACTCATCTTTACTTCCATCCGAATATTTTGTTGTATTTTTTGACATTCCAATTGAAAGATTTAGGTTTTGAGTAATATCTCCTGCTACTTCAAACTCTATTCCTCTACTCATTGTTCCTTTACTTTCGGTATAAGCATTTTCTGATGTTAACAATACTGTTTGTCCTTGGTCTCTTTTTGCAAGGTTTTCTTGTTGCATTTTGTATATACTAAGACTTGCATTTAATTTATCATCAAAATACGATGCTTTTGTTCCTACTTCAATACTATTTCCTCTAATTGGCTGTAAGGTATCACCATTTTTTGTTTTTTTACTTTGGGGTGTAAAAATATTGGTATAACTTGCATAAGCTGAGTACGTGTCGTTTATATTGTAAACTATTCCTGCATAGGGAGTAATAACATTTTTATCTTCTCTACTTTTTTTGATTCCTGCATTGTTCTCATTGTAAGAATAATTACTTAAACGTGAACCAAATATTAGTTTTAAATCATTGCTAACATTAATGCGTGCGGCAGTGTAAATACCACTTTCACTAACTTCTTGAGTTTTATTTGAGGCACTTCCCCAAGTAGGTTCAGTAGCTCCATTCCAAGTATAGAATGAATTTGCTGCACTATTTGTACCCGTAATAGAGTCTGTATTTGTTTTCATTTTACTATAAGAAAAACCAGCAATTATCTCATGTTCATTAGAAAATGCTTCAAAGGGTATGTTTGCATACACATCTAAAGTATCTTGTGTTACTTTATCTGAGGGATAATAGTTTGCTTTACTTGTTAATCCCAAACCTGTTGTTTTATTTACTGTACCAGTTAATCTTGCTAATTTTGCAGTTGTGTCAATTATGGCATGAGCATATGAGGTATTAATTTTAATATCATTCATAAAAGTATGTTCTAAACTGGCAAAATATCTTTTTTGTGTGGTTTTTCTAAATGTCCATGGGCTTGATGTAGTTTTGCTTACATCAAAGTCTGTTTTACTACCATCACTAAAAAGTGCAGGTATTTCGCCATAAGTTACACCTTTTGCATCATCTTGTTGGTAGGAAAATCCCAGACTTAATAGAGTATTGTCTGTGATATCTGCTTCAAATAAAGAATAAAAAACATTGGTATCTTTTTCATAAAAATCTTGTGCTGCTTCTTTATTTTCTTTACTAGCAAATATTCTTGTTCTTATACTTCCTTTTGCATTTAAAGCAGAGCTTAAATCAACACTGGCTTTCTTTTTGTTCCAAGAGCCAACTTCTAAATCTATTTGTCCTTTAAATTCTTTTGAATTTGCTTTTTTTCTTACAAAGTTAATAGTAGCAGAGGGTTCACCAGAGCCAGAAAGCAAACCAGTAGATCCTCTAACAACTTCAACTCTATCATAAATTCCTAAGTCTTGATACGTATCCCCTTTGTATCCTGTTTTAAGATTAGTAGGTACACCATTAATTTGGAAATTCTTGATGGAAAATCCTCTGGCGTAATAGTTCGAGATATCAGTATTTATAGATTCTGCATATAAACCAGTAGAAGCTCTCACTATGTCAGCTATGGAAGTGATATTTAAATCATTGATTTGTTCCCTTGTGATTACAGATACACTTTGAGGTGTCTCTTTTATGGATAGATTCATTTTTGTTGCTGTTGACATCGAGCCAATTGTATATGATTTACTGCCTTCAGTGATGTTAGAACGTTCAATTACATCTATTGAGCCAATATGTGAGGAAGAGTTGGACTTTATTGTTTTTTTTCTGATTAAAATAGTACCGTCTTCAATTACCGCTTCTAGATTCGTTCCTTGTAGTACTTTTTTTAAAGCATTTTCAAGTCCTTCAATATTTTTAATATTAGGAGCTTTTTTATTTTCTAATAAAGTACTGTTTGCCAAATAAGGAATATTTGCATTTTTTGATATTTCTTTTATGGCTTCAATTAGAGTTTTATTTTGTATGCTGAATGTTTGTGCTGATAAACTAAGGCTTAATAAAGCACATAGATTAACTGCAATAAACGATGATTTTAGTAAGTTCATTTTTTTCCTTTTGATAAGAATAATTTTGATAATCATTCTCTATACTAATAAGACGTAAGAAGAAAAAAAAACGGTATAAAAATCTAATTTTTTTGAAATCTCTTTTAAAAGGAAAATAAGTTCTAATAAAGTTCTTTTCTTGAATGAATAATTAATTGATTTTATTGCTTATTGTTATAGTTTTATTCAAGTCTTTAATTTTAATGGGGTAAATTTTAGGAAGTGCGCTTAAAAATTTATCAAATTCATTAATAGAGAATTTACCTGCAATAGGAAGCTTTGATAGTTCAAAATCTTCATATGCTACATTTATATCTACATATCTTGAAAACTCATCTAAAGCATCTTTTAAAGAAGTTTTATTAAAAACTATATACCCTTTTTGCCATGTGGCAATTTCGCTTGGTTCTATTTCACCATAAGTAAGAATTTCTCCTTTTGTATTGATAGAGATATTTTGACCCTTTGTAAGTAAAGAAAGTATTTTGTATTTATTATCAGAAATTTGTCGTGAAACTTTTACTGTTCCTTCTTTTACTTGAATGGCGCTGATATTTTTAATATTGGTAACTTCAAATTTTGTTCCTACTACCTCAATTTGCACATTATTAGAATCAATAATAAAAGGACGAGTAATGTCTTTTTTTACTTCAAAGATTGCTTTTCCTTTTAAAAATGCTACTTTTCTAGTATTTTTAAAAAAATCCACTTTTATTTTTGAATTAGCATCAAGTATTATTTTGGAACCATCTTGTAAATTAATTACTGTATTAAGAGTATATTCACTTACAAATTCTTCTGAATAAAGAGGATTAGAAGATGAAGTCATTTGAAATATTGTAAAAGATACAGTCAATAAAAACATAGCTACAAAAGCCAAAGGTTTCAGTTTTTCTAATATCTTAGTCATTCTTAGTTCTTTTTTTGCTTCAAATTTTAATTGATTTTGACAGGATGAAGGCAAGGTTTTAAAAACATTTCTTATATTTATAATAGAATCATAGGCTTCTTGATGAGTGCAGTTTTCTAACCACTTAAGGAAGAGTTTATTCTCTTGCTCATTTAAACCATCTTGTTCTTTTGAAATCCAAATAGAGGCTTGTTCGTTTATTGTTTGCATATTATTTAGCCTTTTCATTGTTCTTCTAATTCTTTTTTGATTTTAAGTGTAGCATGAGTAATATGTTTGTCTACTGTACTAATATTAATCCCCATTTTAAGTGCAATTTCTTTTCTGCTGTAACCTTCTAAAATATGAAAAATAAAAGCTTGTTTGCTACGTGTAGGAAGGTTTTGTACTATGCTCATTAATACTTGCTGAGTATTGTCTTGAACGGTAAGCTCATCTGGTTGTTCATTGCTAGGAATTACGAATTGTTCTTCTTCATAGGCTATTTTAGCAATGTTTTTGTTTTTTCGTACATCATCAATAACTATATTTCTAACCATTTTATATAAATAAGCGCGTTTATTAGAAATAGTAGTTTTATTATCAACATGAATGACTCTGGAATAGGCTTCTTGCACAACGTCTTTTGCATTGTCCTTATCTCCGACCATTCTTTGTACATAATAAATAAGTTCTTTATAATACGCTAACATAGTGCCTTTACTTTATATATTGATATCAGTTCTTACAATTGTTATTGTAATCGTATTGTGCTTAAAGCATGCTATAAAATTTAAAAATAGTTCTTAATACTAGAGAGTGAGGTGTATGTATTGAGTCTTAGAATATACGATACCTAAATGTAAATGACAGTGATAATTAATCTTATTAACTATCATATTTGCCACTTTTTTAAAATGGCAAATATCTTAGTATTAAAAATTGTAAAATTTAAAATATGCCTATGTTAGAACTTGAAAGAAAGGGCTATATTATATGTTCTACCTTCTGTTTCTGTACTTGATATAGCATTGTTTGCAATATTAACTTCTTTGTTAAATAAGTTATTAATATTTAAAGCAATTTTCACATCTTTGTATACCGTTGATATTACTGTATCCACAAGTGTATAAGAAGGGTTTTCATATAATTCTTGTGGAGTTCCAGCAGCAAAATAATTAGTATCTAACAATTTGCTTTTTCCAATATATTTAATTCCAGTTCCTAATTTTAAATCACCAATACTTGTATTTTTAAAGATGTAATCGGCCCAAATAGAAGCATTTAATTTAGGAAGGTTAGAAAGCTTTCTACCATTATCAGCAGAAGATGGCATATCAATTTCTTCTCCTTTTAATTTTGCAATTGAAAAAACAAGATTGGAGTTTTCAAGAGGCTTAAAAACTGCATCAAATTCTATTCCTTTAACTTTTACTCCACCTTCTTGAATTCTTGCACTTGCATCGGTACTAGATGTATCTCGTGTGATTTTATCAGACTGTGTAGTTTCAAATACAGCAAGGGTATAAAAAGCATTTATATTTTTTGGTTTGAATTTAAGACCTGCTTCATATTGTTTTCCAATTGAGGGTTTGAATTTTTTTCCAGAAACTGTTGCTGAACCTGGGTTACCTTCAAAAGAGGTGGAGTAAGAAACATAAGGTGCTAGGCCATTATCAAACTTGTACGTAAGCCCCATTCTATTTGATACTTTTGAATGTTTATACGACTTTGAAGTATTTGTTAAATTATTATCTACTTCTTCTTTTAATTTATCATATCGTAAAGACAAAGATAAAATTAATTTTTCATTGATTGTCATTTGATTTTGTGCATAAAAACCAATTTGAGTACTTGAATTATCTGTATTAGAAGAAAGAGTTGTTGCATCCGTTATTCTTTGGGAATAATCTGGGTTTAAAACATCAAATTTATAATTAACTCCTGTAGAATTTCTTTCTTCATGATTCATTTTTTGAATATCTAGACCAAATAAACTAGTGTTCGTTGTATTTTTAGTATCCCATTTATATTGGAAAGAATTATCTAAAGCAATGCTATCTACTTTATGTTTAGTCTGAATGAATGTTAAAGGTAAATCAGATAAATCTGTAGCAAGAGCAGTTAATCCAGCTGCATTAGGTACAGAATATCCATTACTCCCATCCATTTTAGTATAATTAAAAGAAGAACTAAATTTCATATCTTCATTGATGTGCTTTTGTAATAATAACGTGACTGCTTTTCTTTTTTTATCATAGTTTTCTTTATCTGGTAAACCTACGTACATTGAACTAGAAAGATTTGCATTAACAATTTGCGCATATTGTGCAGCCATTCCTGGGACATGTGAGTATGCAGATGAAAAATTCTTGAATATATTTATCTTTTGTTTTGTCCCCGAAAACCCATATCCTAAACCATTAATTTCATCTTTTGAAGTGGATAATAAAATATCTAAACTTGTCGTATCATTGATGTTGTATTTAATTGCAGGGTTAAAAAAATAGGAATTATGAGATGACTTGTCTAATGCATTATCTCCTTTATTAAATTTAGAAGTTAACCTTACAGAAACTCTTTCATTGATTGTATGATTAACATCTGCAAATACAGACTTGTTTTTATGTGTACCATAAGAAATACCAACTTCTTTTTCATTGCTAGTATTTGCTTTTTTGCTTTGCAGGTTTAATAATCCTCCAACCCCACTTGCTCCATATAATACAGAAGAAGGACCTTTTAATACTTCAACTCTTTCAAGTGCATAAGGATTAATGCTAGGTATTAAATGTCCTCCATACAATAATTTTAAACCATCTAAAAATGATGATCGATATAGTGAACCAACACCTCTGATATTTCCGTAGTTAGCTCGTTTTTCAGAATTTTCACTGTAGGGCTGAAATATTGAAGCGGTATATGACGTGATATTCATAATAGTTTTTGCATTTCTATCTTCAATCATATCATTTGTAATAACAGATACACTTTGAGGAATATCTGTAATATCTAGATCCATTTTAGAGCCAGTTGAACTTTTTGTAGCTACATAACCTTTTAGTTCTCCATAGGCACTTTCTTCATATGATGTTACTTCTTGCGTAAAATCTGTTTTTGTACTTTGAGCAAAAAGTACATTAACCGTACATAAACTTAAAATGCTTGCGCATAATAATTTATTTAAATTTGTTTTTTTCATAAAACATTCCTTTTGATAATTTTCTTTAAAATTATAATTTTGAGAATGATAATCAAATTTATATAAAGAAAATATTATTTGTTGACTTCACTAGACAATCAGTAAAAGAAAAAGACTATAAATTGAAGTTTTAATTAAGCATATATATAAGAAATTTAAAATAGCTTCAGAAGATAAAAATAAAATAAATTTTTAAAAGGCTAAGTTTAGGACTATATGAGAAAAAATACTTAAAAATAATAATTTATATGAAATATTTATAATATTATTTACTAATACAGCATTATTTTTATCTATTTTGTTATACTAAATAAAAAGAAGAAAACATGCAAAATTATGTGGATTTATTATTAAAAGAAATGAACGAAACAGTACTTTTTCATCAAAATGTTTTTGGAATTAAAGACGATTTAGCAGTCTCTTCGTATTTAAATATAAGAGATGATATTTTTTGTGTTTTTGAAATATTTTCTTCTTTGGATAAAGATTTTGCAAAAAGTGAAATGAGATTATTGCTTCAAGATGCTTTAAGTATTATTGAATATTTTGGGAGTTTTACTCTTACTTCTGATGTTACACAAAACCTTTATAAAAAGAAACCAGTAAGCGTAAATTGTGCAGAAGAAGAATTTACAAAAGCCTATTCAAAAACCTTTAAAGAATTAAAAATGAAGGTAATTTCTTTGGTAAATACAAAATTGTATTATTTGGATCTTTATATTTGGAATGAAGCACATAAATCAAGTTCTATAAACTTTTATCTAAGACAAAAAAGTGAAGAAACAATTAATAATACAAAAACTTTTTTTAAAACAAAAGTCGAAAAAAGCCTAAATACTAGCTATTCTGCGATAAGTAAAAATACAAGAGTTAAATATGAAGACAATTTCTCTTCATATCTTGTAAGTTTAGTAGATACAGAAGAAACAAAAGAAAATCCTTTATTGTTAAAACTTGTTGCTGCAAAAAATTCAATTGCTTTTTTTAAAAATATGCCAGACAATGACATAAAAAAAATTGTTACAAATATAAGTTTTATAAAATATAAAATGCATGAAACTATTATTACTCAAAATGATGACAGCAGAGAGATTTATTATTTATTAAGTGGAAAAACAAGAGTTATTGTAGGTACGAATACTGTTTCTACTTTGGAAAAAGGCAGTATTTTTGGTGAATTTTCTTCTATTACGGCTGAGCGAAGAAGTGCAACAGTAAAAGCCCATGATAATAATGTAACAGTAATTAAATTTGATTTTACTTTTGATAAAGTAGATGAAATTCCTAAGTCTTTTACTACTTTATACCAAAATATAATTAACTCATTGGTTAATAAAATTACAACATCTAATAAACATAAAACACAAAGTGAAAGAACGATGTTAACAGACATTAATGCAAGTATTAATAAAGCAAAAGGCTTACTTGAAAAAACCAATGCCGAAATAAAACGAAACAAAAAAGCATTGTCAGAAGTATAAATTAATAAAATAATTTATTACTCATAATCTATTTCAAGTGAAAAATATATATACATAAGCTTAAAATAGGGAGAAGTAGTAGTTTTAACTTAATTTTAACTTAATTTTACTGAGTAAATTTCATAGTAATTTATTAAAATAATATTTCATAGTAATATTATTATCTAAATAAATCACAAAGAGTTATTATGGAAAAATATGTAAATGCTTTACTTGAAGATTTAAATAAAACAGTGCAACATCATCAAGGTATTTTTGGAGTAAATGAGAGTATTTCTACAACTTCTTATTTAAATCTAAGAATTCAGATTTTTGATTTAATTCAGATATTCTCTTCTTTAGATCAAAAATTTGCCAAAGCAGAACTTTTGTTATTGTTTGAAGATGTAGTTACTATTTTAGACTATTTTGATAAGTTTAAATTAACAAGTGAAGTTTTGATAAACTTGTACGCTAAAAAACCAAGTACCATCTCTGGCTCTTATGAAAACTTTGATCAACTCTATTCCAAAAAATTTAAAATCCTAAAAATGAAAGTAATTGGACTTATTAATACCAAACTGTATTTGTTAGATATTTTTATATGGAAAGAAGCTTCAAAATCACGTTCAATTTTATTCTTTTTAAAACAAAAAAATCCAATACTAATTACTTCCACTAAAGAGTTTTTTAAAGCTTCTAAAAATAAAAGTAAAGTCAGAGTTACGTACACCTCTTTAAATAAAAATGTTAAAACAATATACGAGCCTAATATTCTTAAGTATATTAAAAACTTACCCAATGAAAGTGATAAAAATACCAATCCTTTATTGCAAAAACTAATATCTTCAAAAGATTCTATTGCTTTTTTTAAAGGTATGTTTGATGATGATATGAAAGAGATTATTACAGATATTAATTTTATAAAATTTAAAAAACATGAAACTATTTTAGAAGAATTTGATGACAGCAGTGAGATATATTATTTGTTAAGTGGAGTTGCAAGAGTAATCGTTGGTTCGAATGCTTTAGCAGTAATTGAACAAGGTAATATTTTTGGTGAGTTCTCTTCAATTACAGGTGAAAAAAGAAAAGCCACAATTAAAGCAAATGATGACAAAGTGACTGTTTTACGCTTTAAATTAAACTTTGATTTATATGAGAGCATACCTTATGCTTTTACGCAGTTATTTAAAAATGTAATTGATTCCCTGATTTTAAAACTTAATAATTCTAATGTACATAAAATCGCAGCAGAAGAAAAAATGAAAGGCAATATTGGAAGAAGAATCAATGAAGCTACCAAACATTTAAAAACAGAAAATAAAGCGATTAAGATTCTAAAAGAAGCCGTTAAATAAGCTTCTTATTTTTGATGCGTTTTCGTATTTTCCTATCAATTAAGTCTATATGCAAAATCAAGTTATAATACTCCCCCATAAAAGATGAGGTAACAGAGGTTTCTTCTTGTATCTCATTTTTAAGAGCATTCAAAAGTTTTAATTTTTCCTCTAATTCTTCTATAGAACTTTCTTCTAAATTACTGTCATATTTCTTAAGTTCTTTATACCATTTATAAATCTTTGAACGCATAGACCAGATATATAAAGGAAAAAAACCTTTTAATAAAGGAATTCCCAAGGTAATTAAAGGAATTAATAAAATCTTTAATCTATCAATATTAGAGGCAATCCAATAAGGAAAGATTTTTTCTAAAAAATTATCTCCATAGGTGAGATATTGTTTTGCTTCTTCATTAATATCTATATTTATATTTAATAAATCAGGGAATTGGTTTTCTTGTTGAAAAAGCCCTTTTTGTGTATGTTGGTTTTTTACTTGTTTTAAAAATATTCTAATAAGCTCATGGGGTACATCATTATTGGTAACTAACGTAGCCGTTGTAGCTAATAATTTGATATTAGAATTTGGAATGTTTGAGAATAAATCTAATGATCCTTCATATAAATCTAGGGCTTCAATAAAAGCATATTTCCTACTATAGGCTTTTGCTCGTTTTATATTTAATACATTAATACTTGGATTTTCTAATAACTCTTTTATAATTTTTGAGTGCTGAGAGCTTACTACAAACATTGCATCAATATCCCCTTTTAAAAGAGATTGTTTTGAGTCTTGTGAATTCATATAGACAATATTTGAGTTTGTTTCATTTATACCATTAGCATCTAAGAGTTTTAAAGCTAAATTACTAGTACCAGAATGATTAAGTCCTACCGAAATGTTTTTGCTCATAAGTTCTATTAAATAAGAAACATCAAAACTTTCTGCTTTATAAAAAACCCATAAAGGCTCATAATAGATATTACCCAAAGAAGAAATATTCTTTAGTTCTTTTAATTCATCAATACCATTTTGCATAAACGCTAGGTCCGCTTTTTTCTCTTTAAGCAATTGAATATTTTCAAGAGATCCTTTTGTCTCTAAAACTCTAAGTTCAACTTTTTGTTCTTTTAAGAGTTCTTTATATTTCATAGCCATTTTATAATAGGTTCCATTTTTGCTTCCTGCTGCAATAGTCAGTTCTCTTTTAACAGGGGGTTCTATAAATTTACTTGTGATGTAAAACAAAGATATGATTAATAAGATTACGGGGACAGATACTTTAAAGAAGTTACTTTTCACGATTGTTCCTAGTAGTTTAAGTATGAATAGCATTTATTATAGCCAAGTTGCTTATAGTATTACAAATCTATTTTCTAGGATATCTTAGATATAATCTCAAAAAATTAACAGAAAGTATAGCTATGATAGATATAAAATTATTACAAAAAGATTTTGATACAGTATCAGCAGCCCTTATTAGAAAAGGAGTAGATGCTGCTACTTTAGATAATTTAAAAGCACTGACTCAAGATGCAAAAGCTAAGCGAATGAGCATGGAAGAAATAACAGCAAAACAAAACCAACTTTCACGCGAGTTTGGACGATATAAAAAAGAGGGTTTAGATATAGCTCCTTTACAAGCAGAAATTGCTACTTGTAAAAGCTCGAAACAAGCTCTTGAAGATGAAGTTAGAGTATTAGAAGAAGAATTAATCTCAATTGCTTTAGCTATTCCTAATATGCCAGATGATTGTGTTCCAAATGGTGAAAGTGAAGATGATAATGTAGTTTTAGAAACTATTGGTGAAAAACCATCATTTTCTTTTGAACCAAAAGAACACTGGGATTTAGGTGAACAAGATGGAACCTTAGATTTTGTACGTGGTGTTAAATTGGCTAAAACAAGATTCGTAGCTATGCGTGGGCAGGCTGCTAAAATGGAGAGAGCTTTAATTAATTATATGCTTGATTTTAATTCAAAAAGAGGTTTTGAAGAATGGTACGTTCCTTTTATGGCAAATTCTAATGCACTTCAAGGTACAGGACAATTACCAAAATTTGAAGATGATTTATTTAAAATTGAGGGTGAAGATTTATATTTAATTCCAACAGCTGAGGTTGTTTTAACCAATCTTTATAATGACGAAATTTTAGAAGAGCAAGAATTACCAATGTTATTAACATCTTATACTCCTTGTTTTAGAAAAGAAGCAGGAAGTGCTGGAAGAGATACCAGAGGATTAATCCGACAACATCAATTTGATAAAGTTGAAATGGTTGCAATTACAACGCCTTCTCAAAGTGCTGAAGTTTTTGAAAACATGGTTGCTTGTGCCAGTGATTTATTAACTTCTTTAGGTCTTTCTCATCAAAAAGTACAGTTGTGTACAGGAGATTTAGGTTTTTCAGCTGCTACAACAATAGATTTAGAAGTATGGTTACCAGGTCAAAATAAATACAGAGAAATATCTTCTATTTCAAATACTAAAGAGTTCCAAAGCAGACGTGCAAAAATCAGATATAAAGATGGAAAGAAGAATGTATTAACTCATACCTTAAATGGTTCTTCTTTAGCAGTAGGACGAACGCTTGTTGCTATTATGGAAAACTATCAGAATGAGGATGGAAGTATTTCTATTCCAGAAGTATTAAAAAAATATATGTAAAATAAGGGTTCTTTCCTTATTTTACAAAAAATGTCCAAAATGTTCTTTTTTCGTATTTAAGTATTCTTTGTTGTATTGATTTATTTTTGTAATCGAAGGAAGAATCTTATTTATATTAATTCCTAAGGATTCCACATAAGAAATCTTTTTTGGATTATTGGTAATCAAATTTATATTTTTTATGTCTAAATCTTCAAAAATATACCCAATAATAAAATAATCTCTTTCATCTTCTTTAAATCCAAGTTCCAAATTTGCTTCAATTGTATTGCGTCCTTTATCTTGAAGTGCATAAGCGTTTATTTTATTTACTAAACCAATATTTCTTCCTTCTTGTCTATGATAGATTATTATTCCACTTTCTTTTGAAATAAACTCTATGGCTTGGTTTAATTGATTTTGGCAATCACATTTAAGGGAAGAAAAAATATCTCCAGTTAAACATTCGCTGTGTATTCTTACATTGATGTTTTCCTTTTTACTGTAATCTTTGCTCATTAATACAAAATGTTCTTGATTATTATAATTATATGCTTTTATTAAAAAGTCTCCAAACTTAGTGGGTAGTTTGGCTATTTCTGATTGTTTGATTTCCATATTTATGCTTCTAATATTTATTTGCAACTTAGTTGCATATGTAATGATAAAACATTATTGCTGAAAAATAAATTAAAACAGAATATTTTTGCGACTAAGTTGCATTAAAGAAAAAAGTAGCTATTCTTCCAAATATGCGACTAAGTTGCAAAAAAAAGAAAAGGAATTTTATGAAAAATATAATTACAGTAGTATTGTTAATCTCAACGTTTGCATACGCTAAAACAAACGTAGTTGTGAGTATTTTGCCTCAAAAAACATTTGTTGAAAAAATTGGAGGAAATAAAGTGAATGTAACTTCAATGGTAAAACCAGGTTTTGATCCTCATACCTATGAACCAAAACCTTCTCAAATGATTAAAGTTTCAAAAGCAGATATTTATTTTCCAATCGGAATTGAATTTGAAAATGTATGGTTACCTAAGTTTATTGAACTAAACAAAAAAATGAATGTTATTGATATAACTAAAGGGATTTCTTATATACAAATGCCAAAACACAACGAACATCATAATGAACATGCTCTGCATGAAGAAGAAAATTCTTATGAATGGGCGGGTTTATTTAATCTTAAAAAATCTACATATACATGGAGTTTTGCAAAAATTGATTCAAAATATGCAGATGATAAAGTGAAAATGCTAATTTTAAGAACAGATGATAAGAGTGAAAAAGGAATTGAAAAATTAGAAAAAAAAGCCAATAAAATATTCTCTAATGAAAAAGCACTTGTAAAACATGATTTAACGGTATTAAATAAAATAAACACTTTATATGATATTGAATTTAATCAAAATAAAGATATCACAAAAATAAATATTGAGATTAAAAAAGAAGGAAATTATGTAATATTTACTCAACATCTTCCTAGTGAATTTGAAAATAATGCGCATTTTTTTAAAAATAATAAAAACGCAGATATTGAAGCAATACATCAAGAACCTGAATCAGCTACTCATGATGCGCATAATCATGCTGGAAATAAAGACCCTCATATATGGACCAGTCCCTCTAGAGTAAAACTAATCGCAAAAAATATTTATAATGCTTTAGTGAAAATGGATTCAACAAATAAAGAATATTACAAAAAGAATTATGTTAAGTTCTTAAATGAAATTTCATATACTGATAATAAAATTAGAGAAATCTTCCTTGACTTGCCATTAGCATCTAACTTTATGGTTTTTCATCCATCATGGGGATATTTTGCAAAAGACTATTCATTAAAACAATTTGTTATTGAAATTGAAGGAAAAGAACCAAAACCAAAAACCTTAAAAAGAATTATTGATGAAGCCAGAAAGCTAAATGTAAATGCAATTTTTGCTCAAAAAGAATTTTCAGATAAAAGTGCGAAAACTATAGCAGATCAATTAAATATTCAAGTTATAAAAGAAACGCCTTTAGCTTCTAACTGGAGTGAAAACCTAATTAATATGGCAAAAGCAATTGCAGACTATAAATAATGCAATAAATATTAAAGATTTATATTTTAAATACGATCAAGATTTCGTATTAAAAAATATAAATCTTGAGGTTAAAGAAAAAGACTTTTTAACAATTTTAGGCCCCAATGGTGGAGGGAAAAGTACTTTGATTAAATTAATTTTGGGTATTGAAAAACTTCAAGGTGGTTCTATCCATATTTTTAATAAGGAGCTTTTTAAAGAAACACAAAATATAGCTTATGTTCCCCAAAATACCAATGTAAATACTCATTTTCCAATAAAGGTACTAGAAGTTGTTATGATGGCTCAAAATTCTATGAAAAAAAGATTCTTTTTTTATTCTAAAGAGGAAAAAACAGAAGCTTTGAATGCTTTGAAAAAAGTTAATATGCAAGACTATTGTAATAAAAAGATGGGAGAACTTTCAGGTGGACAGAAACAAAAAGTTCTTATTGCACGGGCTTTATTTGGAAATGCTAAAATTATTTTATTAGATGAACCAACATCAAGTTTAGATATTTTAGCCTGTGAACAAATCTATAAAATACTAAAAAAATTAAATGAAACAATCACAATAATTGTAATCTCCCATGATTTAGCTTTGGTTTTAAAATATGCAAATAAAGCTGTTTATATTAATAAAGAACTCACTTTTCACGACCTTGGTAAAATGAAAGACGAGTTTGTCAATCTTAATTCAAATACCTGTGAAATTGAATTATTACAAATGTTAGGAAGATGTAAATGTTAGAAGCTCTGGAATATACTTTTATTCAAAATGCGCTTATTTCAGGATTTATTATAAGTATAATTTCTGGGATAATTGGTTCATTAATAGTTGTTAATAGAATGGTATTTTTATCAGGAGGAATTGCACATAGTGCTTATGGTGGAATTGGATTATCTATTTATTTTTCACTTCCTATGTTATTAACTACGTCTTTATTTTCAATTGTAGTTACTTTGTTTATTGCAATGTTAACTTATAAAAATAGAGAAAAACTTGATAGCGTTATTGGTCTTACTTGGGCTCTTGGAATGTCTTTTGGTATTTTATTAGTTGATATTACGCCTGGTTATCATGCGGATTTGATTTCGTATTTATTTGGGTCTATTTTAGCCGTTAGTTCTGATGATATTATTTTTATGTCAAGCATACTTTTTGTAATACTAATTATTTTGAGTTGTTTTTACAGAGATATTCTGGCTGTCTCATATGATACAACATATGCAAAGTTAAGAGGAATAAGAACAAGAGTATTTTATACAATAATACTTTTAATGGCTTCGATTAGTATAGTTATTGCTATTAAAATAGTTGGACTTATATTGGTGATTGCACTCTTAAGTATTCCTACTTATATAGCATCAAGATTTGCTAATTCTTTATTAGAAATGATGATTTATTCTGCTTCTTTTTCTTCTGTTTTCACAATATTAGGTCTGTTTGTATCCTATAGTTATGATTTAAGTTCAGGTCCTTCTATCATCTTAATCTCATCTTTATGTATGTTTGTACAAATTATTGTTGAAAAAATATATACAAAAATTTTTAAATAGTTTTGTAAGTAGATTTAACTACTTACAAAACAAACTTACATTAAAATGAGAAGTATAATACTATTCCAAGTATTAACATTACTAGAATTGCTACATACTCTAAAACAGAGGATATTTTGTGAGAATTATGTGATAATTGTTTGAATCCCAAGCCCATAAAAGCTGAGGCAAAAATAACCAATCCCATTCCTAAAGAAATGAAAATACTAGCTAAGATTACCGCAAAATAAGTTTTTAATACAAAAGCATAAATAAATAAAATAACAGTTCCTGGGCAGGGTATTAATCCCGCTGTTAATACAAAATATAGCTCTTGTTTATTTGTTTTGCTTTTTTGTTGTTTATCTATTTTTACATTTGACCATGACATTTTATTAAAATCATTTGCCTGTATAAGATTATTCTCTTTTTTGGGAGTTTGACAAGACCTGCAAAAACAAGATTTTTTGTATATTTTATTATAAAGTATAAAAAAAGCCAGTAAAATAATTAAAACTGCTGAGATTTTAGTAAGCATATAAATTGAGTCATTTACAAACGAATTTAAAAAAGAATCTAAAATAAAAACAGAAATCAATACTAAAATAAAAGCTCCTAAAATATGAATGAAAGCAGTAGCTAGAGATATCGCAAACGCTTTTGATACAGAAGTTTTATTAATTAAAAAATATGAAAAAGCTAAAGATTTTCCATGCCCTGGACCAATGGCATGAATTATTCCATAAATAAAAGAAACAAAGAGTAAAAATACGAGAGCAAGATTGTCTTTTCCTTCTTTTATATCTTGTAAATATTTTTTGATTTTTAAAGAATAGTTTTGCAGATAAGAACGTTCTTTTTTCTCTTCTTTATTTACTGTGATTTTTATTTCTTCATTTTCTACTTGGGGTTTGATTGTATTTCTTGTAGAAATTGTAAAAAGAATGCCACTTAAATCACTTTCTTTTTCTGTACTAACTTGTTTGAAACTTGAATATTCTTTGCTTATTTTTAAGTCAAAATATTGATTTTCATCAAAAACTTCGATATCCAATTTATAATTATTTTTAATCTCTTTTTTTAGTTCTATACTATAACTTAAGTGTAAACGCTCATTCTTTATATAAACATCATCGGCTAAGATGATGTTTTTTTCAAGTACTTTTGTTTCTTTATTTTCATAATAAAAAATTTTTGTTAAATAATCTTTAGGTCTAACATAAGAAATAAAAGCATTATAGATATTCTCTATCTCATTTTCATCCAATATTTTATTGGTATTTTGATCATAAATTTGATTTAAACTAGAGGTGAATTCTTTTGATACAATCCAGATAAAGTCAATCTTTTGTATATGTGTTTTACTAGAGACTACGTTTACTAAAACGGATGTTTTAGGGGTAGATAAAACACAAATCTCACAAGATAAAAGAAAAGCTTGTAAAAAAAGTAAGAGAAATATTACTTTTTTCATTTTTATTGATTTTTGATGGTTTTAGCGATATTTAGTAAGTTTTCATCCCATTTATAGGCTAGGGAATCTACACTAAGTACTGTTCCATTAATTGCTTTTGCAATCTTTCTTGCTGCATTTTGTGAGAACTGAGGGCTTACGAAAAGTGTTTTTATTTTATGTTCTTTTGCTTCTTTTACTAAAGCAATAATTTCTTTAACTTTGGGTTCTTTTCCTTCTTTCTCAACTGCAATTTGCTCTAAATGATAGGCTCGTGCAAAATAACTCCATGAAGGATGAAAAACCATAAAAGCACTCTCTTTTTTATCTTTTAAAATATCTTTTATTTTATTATCAAGTAAGGATAATTCTTCTATAAAAGAATTGTAATTTTTTGTATAAAAGGAAGTGTTTTTTTCATCTACTTTAATCAATGCTTCTAAGATATTTTTTGCATGAATTTTTACTAAAGAAGGGTCTGTCCATGTATGAGGGTCAAGTCCCGTGTGTTCTTCATCATCTTCATGATGATTTTCTTCTTCGTGGTTTTCTTCATGTTCTTCTTCATGATGCTCATGTGCAAGCATTTCTAATTTTTTAATGTTTTTGGAAGAGTCGATCATAAGCATTTTTTTATTTGAATAAGCAAACTTATCTAACCATGCATTTTCAAAAGGAACGCCTATGTAAAAATATATTGAGGACTTACTTAATTTTCTCATTTGTGATGTTCTTGGTGCATAGGTTGCTGGGGAGAAACCGGGTTTGACCATAACATTGATATTTACTTTATTTTTTGCTATTTTTTCTAC
>SPKZ01021194.1_pt1 | contig 24263 bp, 18 predicted proteins | sample 2456571 | NCBI WGS metagenome assembly SPKZ01 (sample SAMN11192286, study PRJNA482655) | marine metagenome | biome: ENVO:00000447; feature: ENVO:00000244|ENVO:00000211|ENVO:00000569|ENVO:00002023; material: ENVO:00002151; isolation source: ocean water from marine abyssalpelagic zone ... | reverse complement strand
TTAGGTGAGTTTTCCGAGTGATACGCGTATTTAAAAGCAGTGTTATTCGTAAAATATTGAGTGCCGAAGAGCTTGATGCTCTAGTTACAGGTTTTAAAAGTTATAAATGACGAAAATAGTTCCCGAAAATTTTGGAAGAGATGTTCCCTTCGACCATCCCAACTCTATGTCAATTGTCTTATAATCCAAATCAGATAAACGGGTAGCAAAACTGTTACCTAGTTGCTACATAACTATCTGTAATAGATAAAGATTATTAAAAAACAATGTGTTAATGTTGATTCATTACATTTTGTAACTATTTTTTTAGTGCTCCTTCCAAAGTTACATAAATCAAGGAATGACTGCAAAGATGGATGATTTAGAAGCTTTAAAGATAAAGCTTAAAAAATTTGCTGATGATCGTGATTGGGATCAATTCCATTCACCTAAAAATTTGTCGATGGCCTTAAGTGTCGAAGCATCTGAGCTGGTGGAGTGTTTTCAGTGGCTCACTGAAGAGCAATCTCAGAATTTATCACCGGAACAATTATCAGCGGTTATTGATGAAATTGCCGACGTTCAAGTTTATCTACTGCGGTTAGCCACAAGGCTGGATGTGAATATTTTAGATGCTGTTGAGCAAAAGATGGTGAAGAATGTGGCTAAATATCCTGCGGATAAGGTGAGGGGCAGTGCTAAGAAGTATGACCAGTATGATTAAGAAGGAGCAGGTGATTGACTAGAAATGTATAGGTAACTAAGCAGATTTTTTAGATGATGTCCGGGCAATTAATATTGCCAAAGGAAATAAAAAATGGATGTTCAATATATATTATGACTAAAGATTGTCATTATATTAATTCTCATTAAATTATATAACATCCCTTTCTACTAGTTTTTTAAACTATATGGGCCCAGGTTTATGGTTAACGAAATTAACAAGCTTTACCCTTTAGCATTTATTAATTGGGCTGGGGCCAAGCATGGTGGCGTTCGAAATCCTTTCAAAAAAAATTCAGGTAGACCAGCGGGTAAAAAAATTGAAACACCTCTAACTACAAAACTGCATAGCTGGGTAACTGAACTGATAAGTGATAATTCTGACAACACTCCGAGAGCTATTTTATTAGTAGGGGGCCCTGGGAACGGTAAAACAGATGCTGTTGAAGGGTGCATCGAAGATTTTGATAAAGCAATTAATGCTAAAGGGGCTTTAACAGAGCGTTTTGCTGCGGAATATGCCGACCAAGCTGATGATTTACCTTCAAGGAAGTCAATTGTAGAATTTCCGGACCTTTGGGTATCCAAAACAGGAATTAAATCAGAAATCCATCTAGTGCAAGATGCTACTGCAAAAGGTGCTGGACAAAATGATGCCAGCCCTGAAATGCTTTTGAATGACGAATTAGAGAGTATATTAAACGGTAAATTTAAAGGGATATATATCTGCTGTATAAACCGTGGCATATTAGCTAATGCTTCCTCATTAGCTCATAAGGAAAACAACAGTCCTTTAATTAATTTAATTAATGAATTGGTTAAAGCGGCTAGCGGAGGGCCTTCAGCCCCTGATTGCTGGCCTTTAAATGGAGGGAAGATTGCTATATGGCCTATGGATGTAGAGTCTTTGGTTTCACCTGCTCCGGATAAATCAGATACTGTGATGCATCAAATTTTAGCCCAAGCTTTTAAGGATGAATTGTGGCAGCCAGCCTGTGTAAATAGTGCCGTTTGCCCATTTTGTCAGAATAAGCTATTACTTTCAGATAAAGATGCTCAAAGCAATCTGGTGAAATTATTGCATTTTTACGAGCTTTGCGCAGGGAAGCGATGGACATTTCGTGATTTATATTCACTTGTCTCCTATTTGCTTCTCGGTGACCAAGGTGAGCGGATTATAGGTAAAAAACTATATTCTCCATGTGAATGGACAGCGAAGCAATTGGAAATAGTTAGCAAAGAAAGAGAAGATATTAACTACGCTAAAGCACCTTATTTGATGATGAGCAAATTATATCATCATCGATTATTTTCCCTTTGGCCAAAATTAAATAAAGGTGAGCACCGTAAGGCTAAACTGTCAGTATTTAAAAAAACTAAAAGTAATGAACTTCACAAAGAGCGCACTAGTGCTTTGAGCCACTTTAAAGCTTTAGCCAATTTATCAACCGATGACTCGAGCTCAATCAAAAAGATACTTACAGAAAGTTTTTCTTTACACCTAGATCCTGCCTTGCTCAGTGGTGACGTTACATTTTTTGAAAGTACAGTTAACAATCAAAAAATCGCTGTTACAGCCATGATTATTGATGAGCGCTTTGGCCTTTCAATTAAAGATGGTCTTAAATTAGTCACTAGAAGAATACCAGAAATAGAAAAAAGAATTCTGAAAAACCTAACTTTAGCGGATGAGTTCTTAATGGAGCACAACCATAGCCCATTACTTTCAAATCAGGTTCGTTTTCTGCAGGCATCAATTCGACAGTTTGCTTCAAGACTGGTGAAACGTAGCCTAGGGGTTAAATATGGGCTATGTAAACATGTCGATACCTTGGTTGATTATTCAAAATTTCATGATGATAAAAAACAGATAAAAAATACAGAACGGCAGATTAGAGGGCTAATTAACGAAAATGGGAACTTTTCAATACCTCTTTCTACAACATTTGGACAGCCAGTTGCGCATAGAGATAGGGATATATCGTTACTAGTAACAGAAATAAAACCTAGAATGATTAAGCTTTATAAAGGTGTAGCGAAACCTAAAGAGCATTTACCTTATATTTCAATTCATAAAGAAAGGTGCTTACCAGTCACTTTTAACTTATTTAAATCTTTACGTGAAATTGAAAAAGGTTTAAATGAAGCGTCCCTGCCTGAAGATATTTTTGCGATGCTTGATGAAGTAAAATCGATTGTGGCAGGTCACATCATTAGGGATGTGGATTTCCTTGATATAAGCGCAACTATAAAAATAGGTTCCAAAAAGTATGAATTTGATACCGATGATGAATTGACTTTCAATGGAGAATCAAAATGAGTCAATTAATAGAGTTTCTTGAAAATCCCTGGTCCAAACTACACAGAACATATACTAAAAGTTTTATTCATTTAAGTACTATGCCTGAGAATGCAACTGGGGAGGTTTTACTTGCATCATTGTATCGAAATGTTGGTTTCGCTGGGGTGGTTAGTGAAGGCGGCTCTAAAAAAAGAGGCTCTAAGTTATTAAAAAACCTAGATAAACGTAAGCGACCGAATGGTGCAGAAAGTGCTATAGATATAGATGATGATTTATGGATTCAAATTGTTACCAAGTCGATTACAAGCCCAAAGCAAGCAAAACAGTCTAAACAACAGTTTTTGCAATTAAGTCCATTGGTACCTGACTCTACTATTTATTCGATGTCAGCAAGGCTTAGTGGTAGCCCCTGGAATCCAGGAAAGTTGATAGCCAAAATGGTAAGTCTGGGTAGTGAGAGTGAATCTGATGCGATACATGTATGGCAAGATATATTTGAAGCTTTATCTGTTACTGATGATGATGACATTTGGGCGCAAATAATTCAAAAAGAACTTTCCACATGGCGTGAGAAAGAGTTTCTAGAAGCTTGGACTAGGCCTGAACGCTTACCTCTAAAGGAAGATGAAATGTTTAATAATCTTCTACTAAAAAACCCAGCTACACACTTTGTACAGGATTTAAAGGCTGTCTTAGCTTTGAAAATTTTTTTAACTCGAAGGCAATGGATCTCTATGATGGAGTCATTGTGCCGGATCGCCGCTTGCTCCCATGTAATGTGGGTTTGTTCAATAAATAAGAAAATATCTCTTATGTTTGAACAAGCTTTAAATGAAGGGAAACGATTTAGTATTGAAGAAGTTACCAGTGAATTATCACTAAATGAATGTTTTTGGTCTTTAGATCAACCTACTAGCAAAACCATAGAAGAAACAGTTAGGGGATATATTTTAGGGCGTTGCTCGCTGAATTTGATTTTGAGTGATGTTTCAGATAATGACCATTTTGATGATGGTCAAATTGATTTGTCAACGCCTGAAAACATTACCAAAACCTTAAATCATTTATCTCAAAACAATGAAACTTTCGATTACTCTAAATATAGAGGAAACTTAAGAACTATTCTTGAGCTGGAACCCAAAATTACAGCTTGTAAAAAGGGTACATCTAAAAATATTTTAGAGTTTATTAGCTATGTAGTTAGGCAAAGACAAACCTCTGAAGCTGGTTTGGAAAGCTATGACCAAAGTTATTTCTTGAGAAAAAGAGGTGCATACGCAAGTGCGCCCTGGGTAGTTGGTTTAGGGCCGACAGCTCTTTTATTAATGGTGCACTGTACTGCGATTAGGTCTAATGGACCTTGTACTATTGCAGACTTAGTCAAACAGCTCGCTCGTTATGGATTAGAAACCGAAACTCAGCAAGATAGTAATAGTACATTTTATAAATTGCTTAGGAGTTTAGGGTTAGTCATTGAAAGCCCTGACGCTGAAGGCGGTATGGTGATTAACTCGCCATTTAAAACCTCTTTTTCAAATTAGGATAAGTAATGAACAGTTTTTATGAGTTTTTAATTAAAGAAATTAAAAACGATATTGCAGCATTTTTAACCGGTGAAAAAGATCCTGTTAGAGTACTATTTTCAGGTCTTCCTAAGTATATGCTTGAAAGCATGTTCACATACGTTTGTGCAGATGAAAAGCAGCTTGAAATCTCGCGAGATAATTTAAAAAAATATATCCCCGTTTTATTAGTTGATTCTGGTATCAAGAGTGACCCTTTAAATATAGATTCAGGAAAATGCACTGATAATCATTTAGTATCCATAAGAAATACTGAAAAAGGTTCTTTTTTTGCGCTTCATGCAGTTGATGAGACTATCAACAAAAGTGTAGAAACAGCCAGTGATAGAATTGGAATTTTGGTGCTTCAACATAACGAAATGGAAGATTGGGTTGAGGAAAGGTTTGTAGAACGGATCCTGAATTCAATATTTTTAAAGTTTCATTCTACTGAGCAAGAAATAGTTGAAAAAGCTATTAAACAGGCACTTTCTGAAGCATGGAATAGTGATCAACGGCATCGTGATAGACGCGCAGTTTGGAACGTTTTAGAAGATATTTATAACGTTGTTTGTGAAAACTCAAATAGTCTTCACTTATATGAAAGGCTTGGAATTCCGAGTATTGAAGGTAACGAAATCGCATCAGCACTCAAATTACCTCAGAGAATTGCCAATTATTTTGTTGTAAATGGCTTCGATAATGGCACTGAGCAAATGATATATGAATTATCTTCTGAAGATTTAAACATCAAAGAAGCTTTAATCTCTTTTATAAAGGCGGTTTCTATTAATTGCCTTATGCCCTCGGAATTCAATGATAGCCCGATGGCTAATTATGCTAAAGCGATAGAGGATGGAGATTCAGATTGGTGGAGTGTTTTAAATAATAAAGTATGGGATAAGCTTTTAGGTGGTTCTGTAGAAACTCAAGATTACTCAGTAATCAAAGTTCTATGCCAAGACACGTTATTTAAACCTGCATCCAAAAGCCACCCGGAAGTGGTGCAAAAAGGCACATCTTTTTTAATATCACCCGAAGAGGGACAAGATGAAATCATACTTGAAATAAGTAAATCTTCAGGTAACAAAGCCTTACAGGTTATAGATACAATCCTTATCAAGGATGAAGATGTTATTTGGACAGATTCTAGTGGCTTCTTAAAGCATGATTTTTTTGTTAAATTTCAATTTAACTCCGAATCAGTAGAAAAGCCTCTTGTATATAAAGTCATTGATTTAGCATCATTTAAACCGCAGGTAACAATACACTGCCATTCTGCAGCCAAAGTTACACCATTTAAATTCAAAGCGAAAAAAGGGAAATTAGCGAAGAAAAACAACGAAGGTCATTATGAATGTCAAATCGAATTAAATGGTATCGGATCTCATACTTTAGATTTATATCATCTTAAAGGTATAACTATCCCTCCGCAAATGACAGGTTTTATCACCAGTGAACCAGGTGACGATTTTCCTTTTAAAAATATTACAGCTTCTTCTGATGAGCATGCTGTTTGTCTAATTGAAGCCGAAGAAGATTGCGTGTATGAATTTGAACTTGATGATTATGAAACTAATGTAACTCATAAATATAAAATAAACATAGCTGTAAGTGAGTTTATTCCTAAAGGAGTCTCGAGTGAGTTCCGCAAATTAGTCATGGAAAGTTGTGGTGGAAAATCAGCTTTAAAAGTAGATGTCCGCCAAACCATGCTATCTAATTTCGAACATTGGATTCTCAACGACCCTGAGTCTTTTTGCCCTGTAATTTTGGGGCCAGGGATGAAGGAACGGTGGACAAAACCAATCTGGAATGCCAATCCTGTAATATCGGATATGAAGATTTTCTTAGACCCTAGACCTTCGTATGAAACTTTGCAATCTAATGCACCACAAGCCTACTTAGACAGTAGGGAGACTTTGAGACTCTCTTTAAAGGAATATTGTGATAAAGATGGTGATTCAATTGAATCAATTAACTTTGGCTTTCTCTGTTTAAATAAAAAATTTCAAACCGCAATTAATTCCTACATTACAGAGTATAACAAATGGCTAAGCAGTGATTATGAAACGGCAATTTGGAGTGACATATTAACAGTGCATTCAGAAGAATCGAATAATAGCTGTTTAAAATCCATACCTGATGCAGTTCTGTTATCTCCGTTTCATCCAATACGAATTGCGTGGCATTGTAATGCTCAGAGTTTACTCTTTGATGCTATAAAAGCTGGAACGTTTGCACCATCGACGGGGGTTGTAGACCCGTCTGTATTCCCTGATTGTTTTGCTTTACCTTGTTTAAACGCTAATTCAGCTCCAGAGTATAAAGGTTATGCTTCGGTAAGGGCCTCTTCTGATTATTGGAACGTTCTGTGGAGTACTGATGATATTTCAAATATAAACAATGAAAAGTATGATTCTATTTTTGGTGATGAATTTGGTCTCACTATTGATGGAATGGCACAAGGGTTTAGTATTCAACAAGTAAAGAGGTCCCTTGATGACGTGCGTCAATTAGCTTGTGCGAAGTCAACATTATCAATATCTCTTACCAGTGACACTACTGGGCAAAGTTCTTGTAATATTGGTATTGAAGAATGGTGTGTAGATAATTTAGGTGTGGAAAAAGATGAGTGGTCTGCAGCAGGCGCAAACTCACTTAGAGTATATGATACGAGACCTCAAAAAGCTCAGCCTGAGCCTGCTATTTTGGCCTCTCTTACTGCTCGTTCTGGTACCAATGTTCGTTGGTATACAAAGAAAAAAAATGAGCAAATAGAAAAAATAGATTTAGCTATCATCGATCACTTGAAAACGATGAGCAATACTTTTGAAATGCATCATTTCAATTCTGCTATTGATCCAACCGGACTCTTTAGAAAAAGTATTAAACATAGCTTTTCGAAACAGAATAAATTTTTAGCAGAGTCAAGGGTTGGTCATTTCATAACTTCTCCAATTGAAGCTGATACAAGTGTCAGGAACGTATTATTAAATACTCTCGATATAATGGAAAACTCCTGTAAGGAATATAACTTGTTTGATAGTTTGGTTTTCGCTCCTAACTTGAAAACATTAGAAGACTCATTAATCAATACTGATTTTTGTGCAGTATCTTCGTCAACTATTGACGCATCATGCTTTCATATGCCAGACCAAACTTCGTTGTTATGGGATTATGAGTTGCCCAGATACTCGACAGGAATAGGTCAATCTAGTGGCTTTTACCTGTTAGCTCAAGAATCTGACAATATGCATGAAGCCCTTAAAAATGCTTTGTTTGAATTTCGAGGGAAAGTACCAATTGATAGAGAGCAAAGTAAAGGGTTGTTGCAAGAAATATCATTAAGAGGGATGCCAACCCTAAAGAAGCTAACCAGTGGTGGAACCTCAAGCCTAGGTGAGATTGGAATGTTGGTTGCTCTTCGGTTATTGCAAACCGAGTTTCAAGTTAATCAGAAATGTGAAGGATTAATTCCTGTACTTAAAGACTCACATATAAATTTAGTTATCCCAGCTGATATTTTTCAACCAAGATTTGATAGCTTAAGAGTCCACTTAAAATCAGGGACAATGGAAAGGCCAGATCTAATTGTTATTAGCATTGGTTTATTTGATGAAAAAATACACTCCATTCGTCTAACCCCTGTAGAAGTAAAAGCAAGATCTGGAAAGATGACTTCAGATGAAAGAGTTGATGCTATCAAACAGGCAAGAACTTTTGCTACTTTTCTAGAGCGTATGCAAGAAGAATCTGATAAAAGTGAAATCTGGGGTATTGCTTGGAGAGAGATGCTGACGTCATGGGTTGATTACGGTTTTAGGGTGTATGGTGAAATAGGGAGTATAAAAAAGACTGGAACAGAATGGTCTAAATTACATCAAGCAACAATTATTGATTTGATGTCTCAAAATGTGAATGTTGAAATTGATAAAGCTGGAAGGTTGATTAGTATAGAAAATTGCTTACATGGTGAGATTGTTTCAACTCTTGAAAAGAGTTTTAAAGATACGATTATTTTATCACATCATTCTGCAGCAAACTTATTAAGTGAAAATCAAGAAGTTGTAATAAAAGATATTTATGCTGAAGTAGGCCACTGGAAATTATTGACTGAAAAAAAAGAGGCATATTATAAGAATGATGCCATACCAAGTGATTTAGTAAATTCTGAAGGTGTATCTTTAGACCAAGATGAACTTCCTAAGGTTACCAATGAGGTACAGAGTTCTGGAATTCATTTTAAAGTTGGTGAAAGTCTTGATAGGTTTGAAAATAAGGAAACAATTTTATATCCAGGTAATACAGCGTTAAACAATATTAATATTGGTGTTGTTGGTGATCTTGGTACAGGTAAAACACAACTATTAAAGTCTTTGGTTTATCAATTAGTAAACAAACCTGAAAATAACCGAGGCGTAGCTCCCAAAGTTCTTATCTTGGATTATAAACGCGACTTTAGTGACCTTGAAAATGAAAATTGCAAGTTCATATCTAAAACAAACGTTAAGGTATTAAAGCCCAAAGATCTTCCTCTGAATATGTTTAACACCTCTGACTCTTCAAGTCCGACCCCTTGGTTAGATCGTTATTCATTTTTTAGAGATGTTTTGAATAAAATATTTACGGGACAAAAGCCTCTACAAGATAACCTTTTGAAGAAAGCAGTCAAAAAATGTTTTATGGACCTTCAAGAGAGAGACCCTACTATTTATGAAGTATTTGATGCATATAAGGAGTTAGCAGGCGAAAAAATTGATACAACTTATACAGTTATGGAAGATATTATTGATTATGAGATATTTGAAAAAAATCCAAATAAAATTAAAAGCTTTACAGATTTTTTTGACGGTACTATTGCTATTGATTTAAGTGGATTCAGTGATGTTAAAATAAAAAATATGATTGTTGTGATTTTTCTTAATTTTTATTACGACTATATGAAAAAAGTGAAGAAACGCCCATTTTTAGGAGAAGACTCAAACATAAGGTTCATTGATTCCTACCTTCTCGTTGATGAAGCGCATAATATCATGCCCTATGAATTTCCAGTACTAGGTAAAATATTATTAGAAGGACGTGAGTTTGGTGTTGGTGTAATTTTAGCGTCTCAATATTTCTCACATTTTAAAACTAATAAAGAAAACTACATACAACCATTTAATAGTTGGTTTGTACATAAAGTACCAGGCCTGACAGTCAGCGACCTAAATAAAATTGGATTACCAAATTTAGGGCAAAGCACTCTTAATAGAATAGCTTCTTTAGAAGTATTCGAGGCACTATGTACAACCTTAGATCACAACGGTGAGTTTATTAAAGGAATACCGTTTTATAAGCTGGATTAAGTACTGCCATTTACAGTATCCTGCCTGGTAATAAGGTTGAATACAGTATACAATGCTGTATGTATGTACAGCATCTGAGGTTGTTTTGTTTTGACAGTGGTATCTAATATTAAAAATTTAAAATCTGCAGGGACTTATATTGACCTTTTCTCCGGGTGTGGCGGATTTTCCCTTGGCCTTGGTAATGCAGGTTGGAAAGGAATTTTTGCTGTTGAAAAAGACCCTATGGCATTTGAAACTTTTAGGCATAATTTAATCGATGGCGATAAATATAGCCATTTCGATTGGCCTGAATGGTTACCTATAAAAGCAACTACAATACAGAATCTACTTGAAAAATATATCGATTCTCTGGAAACCTTGAAGGGGAAAGTAGATTTAATTGCAGGTGGGCCGCCGTGTCAAGGCTTTTCTCTAGCCGGACGAAGAAACTCTACCGACCCAAGAAATCAGCTTTCTGAACAATATATTAAAATGGTAAAAATAGTAAACCCTAAATATTTAGTGCTTGAAAACGTTCGTGGTTTTAATGCGAAGTTTAAAGACTCAAAAGGGAAAACTGAAATGCAGCCATATTCAATGGTAGTAAAAGCTAAGCTCGAAGAACTTGGCTATAAAATTTTTACTGATTATGTACACAGTGAAAAATATGGAGTACCTCAAAAGCGTACACGTTTTATAATGATTGGTATTCGAGAAGACATTTTTAATTACGATGTGGACCCTTTTTTAATACTCGAGTCATTAAGGTCTGATTTCCTTAAGAAGAAAAATTTACCTAAAACCCCCGTCTCTGTTAAAGCTGCGATAAGTGATCTTGAGCATTCCGGCTCAAATTTAGTTTATCACTCAGGGAATGAAAACACGGGATTCAAAAAATTAGATTACGTGCTTCCTGCAAAGCTATCTACATACCAACAGGCAATGAGAAAAGGTCTCAAAGGTACGAAGCCTAATGGTTTAAGAATTGCTCGTCATCGAGGGACTACTGTAGATAAGTTTAAATACATACAACAGATATGTCGTCCAGGATTGGGATTAACGGATGACCAAAAAAAATCAATAGGGATGAAGAAACAAGTAATCAGTGTTTTAGACCCAGCTAAACCTTCTAGAACTTTGACTACGTTACCTGATGATTTATTACATTATTCGGAACCGAGAATATTGACCGTTAGGGAGAATGCCCGGATACAGTCTTTTCCTGATGATTTTGAGTTCCGCGGCAAATATACGACTGGTGGGATGAGAAGAACCCAGGAGTGCCCAAGATATACGCAGGTGGGTAATGCTGTACCGCCATTTTTGGCTGAAGTTTTAGGGATATTGATCAATGAAATAGAATTACCAGAGAGTATTCATGGAAGATAAACAACCAGAATTGTTACATTTCGAAATAAGTTCTGCTCTGAAATCTGTAATAGGTAAGGACCTTATAACCAATGATTTTGTAGCTTTATTTGAACTTGTTAAAAATTCATTCGACGCTAGAGCTAGTAATGTAACAATCAGCTTTCTAGCTGTAGATGGAGCAATATCAAAAATCTATATTGTCGATGACGGAAAAGGAATGGATTATGATGATCTTGTTCAAAAGTGGTTGTTTGTAGCATATTCAGCAAAACAAGATGGCACAGAAGATAATGATAAATCAATGACTTACGCCGGTAATAAAGGTGTTGGTCGCTTCTCTTGTGATCGAGTTGGAGGTCTTCTCCGTCTAGAATCGAGGACAGCACATGACTCATATGTCCACACATTAAATGTGGATTGGGGGAAGTTTGAACAAGATTCAAAAGAAAAATTTGAAGATATAAATGTGTTATATGCATCGCAGAACGAATTTACTGAGATCGAAGGACTTAAATTACCAGTAAATGGAGGGGTGATTTTAGAACTATCAAATTTAAGAGAACCTTTATCTTGGGATAGGCCAAAGTTAATTAAGTTAAAGCGTCATTTGGCAAAACTAGTTAATCCTTTTGGAGATTCAGTCTCGCCCATCAAACTTCAATTACAATGCGACAGGGAGCTTCCTCAAGACGAGGAGTTAATTGAAAAATCAAAAGATTCAGCTCAAGAATCATCTAATGTAGTAAATGGTGAAATAAAAAATATTATTTTTGATTTACTGAAATCAAAAACTACATGGTTTCAAGTAGACCTTGATGATGAAGGGTACTTTGTAAGTAAGTTAGTTGATAGAGGGGAACTGATATACAAAATCAGAGAGACAGCTCAATCATACCCTGAGCTAATAGGTTCTGAGTTTAGTTGTGAAATTTTTTACTTGAACCTATCTGCTAAACAAACTTTTAAGCTAAGAACTGGAGTACATTCCAAAGACTTCGGTTCACTATTCCTATTCAGGAATGGTTTTAGAGTTTTCCCTATAGGCGATGAAGCCGATGATTATTGGAGTATCGATTATAGACATCAGCAAGGTCACTCAAGGACTTTAGGTACAAGAGATATCATGGGTAGGGTAGATATTGCTGGCCCTGAATCAAAATTTAAAGAGTCATCTAGTAGAGACCAGGGATTAGTTGAAACAGAAGCTTCAAAGCAATTATACGACTTTATAGTTACTAAGTGCGTCCGTCGTCTTCAAAAATATGTTGTTGGTGTTACCTGGAAAGACGCAATAGATAAAACATATGAAACAGCACAAAGGTTATCTTTAGATGAAAACCGTTCTAATATTATAGAGTTAGTTGCTAAACTTTCGGGTTCCGAAGAAATCGAGTTACTAGAATATAGTCATAATCTTATAGATGTCTTAAATGAAAAGTCTAACTATTTTGAAAGTTCAGTTGAAAAGTTATCAAAATTGGCAGAAGTAATCGACGACAAAGATTTAAGGCTCAATGTTCAGCAAGCCAGAGAAAGGTTTAGAGAGCTTAAAACAGCAGAGTTGGAAGCGTTAGAGATTGCTAATGACGAGTTTCAAGCTCGAGTAAAAGCTGAAAAAGCTACAGAAAAACAAGCCATACTTAGAGTACAGGCGGAAGAAAAAGCCCAAGCTCTTAATTTTGCTTATGAGGATGAGAAAAAAAGAAATATGTTCTTACTTTCAAACGAAAATAGAGATAAAGAACAATTAGAAAGCTTTTTACATCAAATTATCATTTATACCTCTTCAGCGAAGCAAAAAGTTACATCTGCTTTGTTAAAAATGAATAATCCAAATTATGAATTGAACAAAGAGGATATTAGGGACTCATTTAGCGATTTATTAGAATCCATAGAAAAAGTCATTACGACTTCAAGGTTTGCTACAACTGCAAACTTTAAACTTGATTCAACTAAAATCAATGATGATATTTGTCTATATATTCAGCAGTATTTGAACAAGATAGCTACAGCTTACAATAGCAGGATTCAAATAAAGGTTGTGTTAGACGCAAAACCTTTTATTACAAATTTCACACCAATTGAATTGGGTATGATCTTAGATAATCTTGTAAGTAATTCAAAAAAAGCAAGAGCTTCAATAGTTATTTTTACTATCTCAGATAAAACCAATGGAGTAATTGAAGTAAACGTAAAAGATAACGGCAAAGGGCTTGATAAATCGATTTTAGAACCAAACCGAATTTTTGAAAAAGGGCTAACGACAACAAGAGGCTCAGGTTTAGGTTTATATCATACCCAAAAGCAAATAGAAAAAATGGGGGGCGAAATTCTTCTTCCCGACGAATTACCGGGTAGTGGATTTGAAGTGATATTGAGGTTAAGGAAGTTATGAAATTAGAATATAAAATTCTTTGGTTTGAAGATCAGTTCTCCGAAGTAGAAGGTGATGCTGAAAGATTGAAATCATTAATTCGTGAATATGGTTTCAAACCTATTTTTGATCAACGAGACAAAATTTCAGAGGAAGAAATTGGTGTTTTGGCACTTAGCTTAGAGGAACATAATCCTTATGATTTGATTATTTTTGATTATGATTTAGGTGGGGATAGTGCCAACGGTTTAAACATTGCGGCTCATCTAAGAAATAAAATCTACACGGATATGATCTTTTATAGTGGTCAAGTTCCAAAGACATTAAGAAAATATTTGTTTGATAACGAAGTAGACGGAGTATTCATAGTTCACCGAGATGTATTTTATGATGATATAGAACCTATCATTGAAGATCATATAAAAAAGCTTTCAGATCTTAACAATATTCGCGGTGTCGTCATGGCGGTAACTAGCGAGATTGATCAAAATATTAGAGACCTCTTAGTTGAAAAAGTTAACTCTCAACTTAATGATGAACAAAAAAGTCAGTTACTCACAAAAACTAAGAAAAAACTTCAAGATAGCCTTAAAAGTAGACTTAAAAAAGTTGAACAGATTGATACGATTGAAAAATTAACAGATAGTTTCACTAACTATAATATTTTTGATTTTAATAGAGTGCGCTTAACTTACTTATCCACTAGTGAGAAAGAAAGCCAAGAACAAGTTATTTTTTCTGATGGTTCCAACCTTCATCAGGTCATCAATGAAAGAAATAAATTAGCACATGAAAAAGCAGTAATCGATGATGGTAGACTAACGTTAAAGCTTAAAAGTGGGGATGAGCAATACAATCAGGAGAAATTTACACAAATTAGGAATCTCTTACTTTCTGCCCAAAACGATATAGAAACCTGTAATGAATAATAAGACGATCATTGTAGATTTGGATGGGACTCTTGCACTGAATAGCCATCGTTATCATTACATAGATAAATCAAAAGTAATTAAACCCAACTGGGAAACTTACTTTGAAGAGTGTGATAAAGATCGACCTAATTTACCAGTAATTGAGTCGATAAAAGCTTTAAAGGCACAAGGTTATTTTATTTATATCTTTTCAGCCAGAGGCGATATTGTAAAAGGAAAAACCATTAAATGGTTAAAGAAATATGATATTCCATTTGACCATTTGACGATGAGAGAAATGAACTCTTACACACCAGATGAAGAATTGAAAAAGTCATGGTTACTATCGATATATCCTAACTACCAAGATGACATATTATGTGTTTTTGATGATAGGGATAAGGTTGTAAAAATGTGGCGTTCCCTTGGTCTTACTTGTTTTCAAGTTGCGGAGGGGGATTTTTAGGAAAATTCCTAAAGCCCATCCTGAATGGAAACTCTATGAACGGCTGATTGCAAAATTAGTACCTGAGCAAGTTTCTACTTCTTATAGTGTTACACCTAATTCATATGTCGTACAGTTTTTACTGACTATTATTAGCAACTACATATTCATGCATTATAACTAAAATTTTTAATTATTAAATTAAGGGCTGTTAGTGTGCTTTTAGTGCTTGTTATTTATGTCACACTACAATTTTTATGTGGTGGTATAGGCAATTAGAATGTAAAATCTTAGAAAATTCGACAGAATAAATAGGCTACTCTATTTAAGCAATAATGAGATTTAAAAATAATGCAGAACAATAAGCCTTTACCTAAAATTTGGTTTTTTGACTTGGAAGGTACTATTTTCAAAAAAAATCATAAGCTTGACAACGGTAAGGTAGCGCCTAGTGCGTGGACGTCTTTAGCAAAAGAGTTAGGTGAAGATTGTTATGGTGAAGAAGAAGCAACCAAAGAAAAATGGTTAAAGGGTGATTACAATGGCTATTTAGATTGGATGCTTGAAACTGCAAACATACATAAAAAATATGGATTAACTGAAAAAACCTTCAATAAAATAATTAACCAATCAGAATTTCATGATGGCGCTACAGAGTTGTTTGATTTTTTGAAGTCTAAAGATGTTATTACTGTATTAATTAGTGGAGGTTTTAAGGCCTTAGCAAATAAGGCTCAACTAAAACTGAAAATTAATCATGCTTACAGTGCTTGTGAATATTTCTTTGATAAAAATGGTGAACTTGATTTTTTCAATTTACTTCCATCAGATAATGAAGGGAAAGTAAGCTTTATGATGCAAATTGCATTTGAATATGGCGTTTCACCAAAAGATTGTGTTTTTATTGGGGATGGTAAAAATGATGTTTATATTGCGAAAAAAGTTGGAACTTCAATTGCTTTTAATGCACAACCCGAATTAATAAAAATCTCAACGCACTCTATAGTTCAAGTAAGAGGCGAAGAGAATTTATCTCAAATATTAACTGATTATTTTTAAATGAAATAATGGTAACTATTAATTTGTTGAGCTGATGATTGAATCTAACGTAATTTGTATATTTTTAATTTTCGCTTCAAACTCAGAAAGTTTAATACTAATTGTTTTGTTGTTCAAGTGCGCTTTTTTATAATAATCGTTGTATTTTGATGGCTCTCTGAATTCCGTTTTTAAACTATTAAATTTCGTTAAGGTGGTGTCGATTTCTGTTATTATTTCATGTTTTCTTAGAATGCTTAATTCAATCTTTTTATCTATAACTGACATTGATGACTTCATAATGTCTATGTCATGTTTTATTTTTTCTAATCTATTAGTTAGCTCAGCCAAAATTACTATTGAGTTTGATTTGAGGTTTTTACTGATAACTGACTTTTCAAGTAGCTTAATTCTTTCTTCTAATAACGAGTAAGTTGAATTTTTTATTTTAGAATGTAGATAATTATCACTTACTATATTACTTAACAAAGGTAGTAGTGAAAACATAAATGCAAATAAAATAGAAAGAGCAGCTAGTATTAATGCCATTTTTGAATACCGTATATCAATGGCTTTTTCAGAAATCTCTTTATTAATACTTTCTTTTAATTTATCTGGATCTAGAAATAATTTAGGTAAATTTTCGAATTCTTCTTTTCTATACCTCAAATATTCTTGATAGCCTTTAGGCTTAGAATTGTTTTCAATTTCTTTCTTTTCTTCAGTACTTAATTCTATTTGATGAAAAACTACTCTAAAAAATGATTTATATGTGTTTTTTTCTATCGTTTCTGAAGAAGTAGAGCCTTGTAAAATTTTATATAAGTAGTTTAAAGAGAATTTATCAGAATAATTTGTCTGCTCCTCAGATGAATCAGTAAATGGTTCAGGCGAGTTATCTGAGGTAAATAGTTCTGCGCTTAAAGAGACTTCTGCATTTGAAAAGTTAGTAACTATTGTAGATATAGGCCCATCATATCCTCCATCTACAATTCCCGTATTTAGTGCAAGAATGCCATTTTGTGAAACTCTATTTTTTAAGAAAACATAAGCAACATATCCCGGCTTAACTCTGATGATTTGTTCTGATATTAGATAAACTGTTTCCTGTGGTTTTATTTTGTAGGAGGATACGCATCTGATTTTATCCTTATTGTCTTTGACTAATATATCTCTAATTGTTAAATCGACACTAGATGAATTGTAATATTTATTAAATTCCAGTTCGTTAATTTTTGTTCTATCTCTAGAGAGTATAAAACCTTCATCAATAGATTTTTTTGGAGATAACTGCATATATTAATATACCTATTTCTATAAAAATAAAGGTTTCTAATATATAGGTTTTAGTTTCCTTAGCGAACTATTTTTTGGCACTGATTCGTTAAACCTACAATTACTGCGTGTTCCACTCAAAATGGTCACTTTCTGCTATTGATCGAAAAGAGCAATACGGAATAGACTCTTTTAACCACTGAAAAATATGCAAAAATATGGGACAGTCACTTTTTCTTACTGCCATATTACTAATAAACCAGCTGGAATTACTAGTGATTATGATTACTGTAGATAAAAGCATCGTCGTACATGATGACTTGCTACGAAGCCACCAACCCCCTTGGTATTGTCGCCGGAGCGATTGACTAAATTGATGAGTGGGGCGACAGGACGTCGCGAAAGCGAAGTTGAGCCATGGATGGCGAATCTGAGTGGCCGTCAATTTAGTCAATCGCGGAGGAGTCTTCCGACAATATGGGGCGAAATTTTCTTTGGTTCGGTTTCTTTTTTTCGCAAAAAGAAATGAACTCGCTGCAGCGAAACTGCACACGCAATCACTTGATTTAAACGGTAGTTAAACCTCACCATTCCCTCAATTGCTGCATTTCCTTCAATCGACCGCGCTGAACAACTAAAGCTTCAAATACATCATCAACAGATAAATTATTTGAATATAATCCTGGCAGGGCGGTGTTGGCCTCTGCGAAGAATCGTTGCTGGTGCATTGCCTTATTGTCTAGCCATGCATCTTGCCACCACTGTTGAATTCTATCCTTAGCGGATATTAGTTTGTGCTCTGTGGGTAGACGGTCACTTTTTTGATTATTTATTTGGCAATCTGTGGGTAACAAATTCCACAGGTCATTATTGGGCCAGCGAGCAAAGGGTAGGCTGTGATCAATTTCGTATTTATGCTTGAGTGATTTTTCAGACCATACACATTGCATGTCTTGGCGTTGTTGTAATTGCTCAAATCGGGTTCTGACTTCGCTGGTGGTGCGTTTTGGCTCTAGCCAAGTCAGTGCTTGGTGAAGGTAGTATTGCCTTTCTGGGGATGCGTATGCGGCATTGCCTGCATAGCTGGCCATGGTTTTTATCCACTCGTTGATCAGTACCGGCTCAATCCAGCAGGCGTAGCGGTTGAAGGCCAGCCACATGGATTCAGGTAATGAAAACTCGCCCCATTGTTTGAGCGTTGCTAGATCGAGAAAAAGGCTTTGTTTGGCTTTCACTGTTTTCCGTTCGACTTCAAAGACAGTTTGCCCGCTATTGGGGAAGGTGATGTATCGGCAGGGCATTTGTTTAATATTGGTGACGGCCGCGGATAAGGTTTTGTGTAGGGCGAGTGCATCTTCGCCGATAAATAAATTGCCGATGCGATAATCGGCTGCCGCGCGATGGGTTAATTTATGCCAGCCATCAGCTTTCATAAAGCCCATGTTGGGGCTTTTGTTCGGTGTTTGGTGTAGATGATGGGTGTCGATCAGATCTTTGTATTGGTAACACCAATAGAGGGCAATTAGCCCCACAGGCAATATCACTCTATCGCCAGTAGCAGAGCTTTCGCGTCGTATGACTGCACCTGGGTGACCGTCGGCAATGCGCAGTAATACCCGCAACAGAGCAAATTTATGGGTGGCTGATTTCCCATCATTAATGGCTACGTGCCGAATGAAAGGAAAGGCACCAGTGCCATCGTCCGGCATTTGTAGAACAATGGTCTGCCAAGATATGTGGCTTCTACCCAATTTGTCTGTTTCTATCTGAGTTTCAAGTTGGGTAAATAATCCGACTTCTGTGGCTAAACGTTTTAATTCATCGAGACACACAGCGTGCATGGCACGCCGTTTACACTCATCAGCTGTTTGCCCGTGACGCAAAGAGATGACCAACTTACCACCAGGCTTGAGTAAGTTGGCAAGTTTTCGGATAGCACGGGGCCGATCAGAAACTGAGATATGCATCCAAACAGCACTGAGTAAGATTAAATCAAAACTGATTTCATATTTAGTGATTGTGTTTAATGAAGGTAAGGAATCATCGCACCATGTTACCTTTAAATCTTTTGTTGTTTGTCTACCAATGGCGTTGAGTTTTTGAGCAGGTTCTACACCGAGGATTTGCACGTGGTTTTCTGCGCCATGTGTCTTTTCGGCTTGCTCAGCCATGTATTTGACATCGCGACCAGATCCCGCGCCTAGATCGAGAATACGAGCATTTGGATTAGCTATTATTGAAGGAAAAAGATGAGACCAGTTGTGGTGAATATCATCGAATGACTTGGAGAGATATTGACTTGTTAGCTCTGCTGCATGGTCATTGTAAAATTGATATTTCAATAGCATCATCCTAAATGCGCGTGATTACAAACAACGTGCTCCTGTTGTTTGGTTCAAAGTATCTCGGTGGCTGCTAATAGCGACCATCGGTCATAATCATAGCGAAATATATCGTTGAATACTGCAGGAATTTCAATTTGTTGCCTGTAAATATGTATCGGGTAAGCGAATTCGTTTACGCGGCTCTATTAACCCCATAGTAGTAAAGATTATCAAAACATAGATTATCGACAACAAACTTGGTGACGACGTTCATCCTACCTTCAAATCCCGCCACTCTAAAGTCACAGGCCAATCCGCCCCGTTTACAAATTACGTTGTTATTCTTGTTTGTTTCAAAACCTGAATGCTGATCGATAGCAGGGCAAGTACCCGCAGGGCTATTTTTTTGAATATAACGATTTAACGCTGCTGAAGTAAAACCGTAGCTTATAGTGATATCACCAAACTCGCGTTGCACTGGGATCAGTAACTGTGCGATCAAATCACAAATCAGTACTCTAGAATCACTGTCAGTGGGCCTGTTATCAATATCAATATCGTGCCTATGTTGATACCAATTAATCAACTGATCTGCCAGTGGGTGGTTAAGTAAATAGCTTTTGTCGGGCAACTGATAAAAGTAGGCCGCACCACGTTGCTCAAAACTCAACTTACCCGCGACACGCCGATGCATCAGTTCGCAATCACTGATGCGTAACAATTGTTTGATTGCAGAACTGTTGAATAGCAGGGGTTTATACATGGCCTAGCGTCGCCTCTAGATAAATTTTAACCATAAACTAAAATATTTAGTCTTAAAAAGTAAACAGTTTTATATGTTATTTAACCTCTGGACATTAATAAAATCATAAATAACAAAGAGTTGTAATTATTATTGAGTGCATTAAACTCTTGTGTGTTTGTAATCATAATGCAGGTAATGATGGTTGTCATATAGTGTGGAAATCAATTTCATTAAGGGAGCTAAAGTGGAACAATTAAAGGATCTACCTAGTTGGGGCGTGTTGGCGAAAACTGTAGCGTTATTTATAGGCCGCACCATCTTAGTGTTATTGGGTGTGACATTCATCACTGAAATTATATATGGCTTATTCGAAGGTGATTTAAGCCTTGCAGAACTTTCGTTGTTAGAGTTTGCGTTTATAGCTGCATGTTTTTATAGAGTCCGGCGTTATTTACATCATTCAAACCTCACCAAGAAGGGGTTTTTCATCATGATATTCTTGCCTTTGAAACATTTTGGTTGGTATCCATTAATAATTATAGCCGCGTCATTAATACTTTATCTAACCGGAACGGTTTCAGAACATGACCTGATGTTTAATTCATTGTCGCCGTATGAACATCGTATCCAACTATTTGAAATGGGACTGTTTCTGATCATTATACATTTGGTGACGCCTAAGATATTAAGTGAAGAAGTAGATATGGATAGTAATAATCAACCGTTAACAAGCAATGATACTAATACGGATGAGGCTGCACTATGAGGGCATTTTGTTTGTTAATAATGTTTGTTACCCTATATGGCAATGCTGCAGCAGCCTCACAATCTGTTGAAGAATTGATTCAGGATTGTAGTGAGTATGTGGCTATATACAATGCGAGAGAGAGAAAATCCTTCTTCGCCGGAATTTCTACATCAGTGTCAGAGGCGCTGCGTGCTGGTATATGCTTAGGACATCTGCGTGAGCACGGTAGTCACCGTAACTGTCATATAAAATACTATAAGCAAGCATTATACATCTCACAGACAAACCCGGAGGAATATAGCAGTAGTGAAAAGCTATTGAGAGCTTCTTGTCGTGGATAATCTTGCCGATCAAACTCAAGCAGTGATGATAAAATCCCTGTTTGGTTTTGAGCTATCTAAATATAAACAAGTGAAGGCCGCGCTGGATTCTTTAGTGAAAAGTAATGTCATTAAACATACTAAAGAAAAGCTAGGGGGTGGAATAGGCTCAAGAAGTAGGATTTTGATCAACATCGATCAAAAGAACTTGATGTTTAATATCGTGATTTTGCAGGGGATATTTTCAAATACCAAAGACATTACGAAAATATTAGATGACAAAACCTACCGAAAAAAAATGGCAGAATTTGCCAAGCTGATTCTTATTGATAAACAATCAGTTGTCGGGGTCGCGCTACTCAAGCTAGAAACTCTGCGATTTATTAAAGCCTTCTCCAGTGATCTTGATTTAACCCAGCATCGACTCCCCAACCCTTTTGAGCAGCTACCACAGTTGGCCTTAGAAGGCGGTATTAGCGTAATGCAGGCTCTGCTTGCGCAAAGTGTTAGCTTGGCAAGTGGTGATACTATGATGGCGCATTATTTTAATGACGACATTGAAAAGGCTTGGCTGATCGCGAAGTCCATACAAGTTGAAGATGCACAATTACAAAGCTATATATCACTCATTGAACGAAAGTATCAAGAAGCAAAAGAGTTTGATAAATTGCTAGATTTTCTTCAATAAGGGCTTGGTAGTGCAATGCACTAACTAATACTGGTTCCGTACTTAACAAAAGGAGCCAGTACATGAAATCGTTACCAAAAATACTATCAAATAGTCATTATTCAATCCCTCAGTGTCATTTAACACGCGCTTTGCAGTTACACCAGCAACTACGCCATGGCGTACCCTATACCTATTTAGGCGGGGTGCGGCTGCGGCAAAATCCTCAGCTTGTGCGCTTCAAAATAGGTCGAAACTTTCGACTCTTATATAAAATTGTAGGTCTGAGCATACAGCCCTATCAATTTATTACTCGTCAGAAATTTAAAAAAACGATAAAGCGAAGGTGTAAGTAATCTTACTTGCCACTGCTAAAAATCTAATTTTAAAGGAATGTGAAATGAGTAAGTCTAAAACAATTAAGCCTCAAGATAATCAAGCAAATCTAAAAAATGCGAACAAGGGGCATGGGGGTGTTAATAAGCAGTATGCACAGGTCCATGGCAATCGTGGCAAGCAATTAGCGAAGGGGGGAAAAGTATGAAAATAACATCAACTGTCGCACCCGCTAGGTGCATGCCTATGTTGTCCAAATCATTAACCGTAGAATTGGAAATTAGTGTCGCATCACTAAATTTTGATAAATTGAAATGGAAGTTAACGAAATCTTCAGAAAGTAGCTGGAGTGACGACTTGTGTGATTTTGCTGAAATTGAATATCGTAAGTTTTTGTCACTAAAAAAATGGTATCCAAAAGTCAGTTTTGTACCTAGCAAACTTGTTGATAAGTTTTGGCATGAACATATTTTAGATACTAAAAGCTATTTTGAAGACTGTAATAAAGTATTTGGTTATTTCGTTCATCACTACCCCTATTTTGGTATTTATGGAGATGATGACCAAAGCAATTTACAAACAGCTTTCGATGTAACAGTGCAATTATATGAAGAGCGTTTCGGCCGCTTTCCGACTGCAGATTTATATGGAAAACAAAATGGGATTAGTGCTGCGCGTTGTGGGGATGATCATGCTTGCCATGCACCTTCCTCTTGTGCATGTCGCACAGCGGGAGCTTGTAAATAAAGTAGGTTAAGGTCTAACAGCCTAGCAGTGTATTGTTAGGCTGTTTTTTTAACTTGTTTTGCTCTCCTTATATCCCTAACCCAAGGGACAGTGTCGTTGGTCTTTTTCATTTCAAATAAGTCGATTGATGCAAACAGGTCACTAAGCTTTTTGAAACCATGATTTTGCTGATCAAATGACGAATGGTTTGATATATGTGCTCCAATAGGCCCTAACATCGCCCAGCCATCGTCCTCTTCAACTGCTTCTATTGCCTGACGTAAAAGATTAATCAATTTCGTGTCGCTTTTGAGGTTATTATTTTCTTTCTGGACGGGAAGTTCTTGTTTGTCCTTATCATCTAAATATAAGAATCGAGAGCAGCTATTAACAAATGGTAAGGGGGCTTTGCGTTCACCAAAACCAATAACGACTTTGCCATCAGCTAGTGCTCTAGTGACCAAAGGAGTGAAATCACAATCAGATGATACGAGGCAGATAATATCTACATTTTTTGTATAAAGAATATCCATGACATCAATCACCAATGCCATATCGGTTGCATTCTTACCTTTGATTAAGTCAAATTGTTGGATAGGTTGAATAGCATATTCGTGCAAAACATCTTCCCATGGTTTTAAATTTTGGTTTTTCCAATTTCCATAGGCCCTTCTTATATTAACGACACCATATTTAGCTAGCTCAGAAAGTACTTTATCAATTTTTTTGGCTGGTGCATTATCCGCATCGATAAATACGGCAATTTTTTCCTTGTCCTTCACATATGCCTCCTTGCAATTAAACTTTTTGTTTAATTAGTCTTACATATTGATGCTTATAGAATAAAGTGTTTTTTGTTAATTCAATGGTTTAATTTATACGGCGTATATCCTAACTACAGAGCAAACTTCCCCTTTGTATTGCCTCTGGGGCGATTGACAAAACTGAAGAGCGTAACGACAGGCAGACTTTAATCTCTTGCAAAATCTACTTTACAGATTTTTATAAACTGGCTAGCGAGTAATACAATGTGTTAGTATCTAATACATTGTATTAGCTTGGTGTGCTCATGAATCTTGTTTTC
>SPKZ01004123.1_pt1 | contig 24276 bp, 23 predicted proteins | sample 2456571 | NCBI WGS metagenome assembly SPKZ01 (sample SAMN11192286, study PRJNA482655) | marine metagenome | biome: ENVO:00000447; feature: ENVO:00000244|ENVO:00000211|ENVO:00000569|ENVO:00002023; material: ENVO:00002151; isolation source: ocean water from marine abyssalpelagic zone ... | reverse complement strand
GTGGCGACAACACCCCAGTGCTGTGTTTTAGATTACGCGGTGAATATGAGTGTGACGATATTGAGCCGCACGGTTTTTTCCCGATTGCTGACTATGTTACGTTATTAATTAGAACCTTTTTAACCACTATTTCCCGTGAATATATTAATGATAATTACTGGCATACTACCGTGGTAATTAACACGGGCACTTGCTCGCCAGTTCAATTTAATTTGACCGAAGAGGAAAAAGAGCAGCTATATCAAATTGGCTATCAAACCACTAAAGAAGTGTTACCGATTAAGTTAAAACACTATAAACCTGTGTCACCTATCGATCCTATTGCATCTAAGGCATTAGTCGAGCCAATCGGTGGGCAGTAATCCTCGTTGTTTAAAGCCATTAATACCTTGTAGTCCTCCGGTGTGAATGGCGACAATATTACTGCCAGCGGGGAAATAACCTTGTTTTATTAAATCGAACAGGCCAAAAAACATTTTACCGCTATAAATAGGCTCAAGTTTTATGCGTGTTTGTCGATAAAACTGTTCGATAAAGGCAATTAACTCAGGGGTGATTTTTCCATAACCACCACAATGATAATCGTCGATAAACAGCCAGTTAGTTTTCGGCTTACCGCAGTGCAGGACCAGTTGATTTATTTCATCAATTAAGTAGTTGGCATTTTTTAGCACCGAAAAACTTAAAACTTTTGTATTATTTTGGGTGCCGATAATTAGCCCTGCAGTTGTGCCGCCGCTACCACAAGGTGTACAAATGAAGTGAGAATTATCAAGTTGTTGTGACAATTCTGTGATAATCTCCGCAACACCTTTTAGGGCTACGCCGTTAGTACCACCTTCCGGAATAATGAGGGCTTGTGGATTTTGTTGTTGTAAATTTTGTAAATATAGGCGATTGTGACGTTGTTTATACTCAAGCCTGGTAACAAACTTTAATTGCATGCCCATTTTTTTTATTTGATTTAAGGTTGGGTTATTAAGATCTTCTTCGCCTCGAATAATCGCCATTGTGTTGAAGTTATAGAGGTTGCCAGCGGCAGCTAACGCGTGAATATGATTAGAATAGGCACCACCAAAACTAATTAAGTTTTTGATATTATTGTTTTTTGCGCTGATTAAATTATATTTTAATTTTCGCCATTTGTTACCGGAAATCAGTGGGTGAATTAAATCGTCGCGTTTTATATATAAGCGAACACCATGACGCTGAGTCTCTGTGGTGGTAATCAGTTGTAGTGGTGAATTAGGTTTTTGAGTCAACAAGTTAACTAACGCCTTAGTGATTAATGATTTTTATATTGCAACCGTATATTTTTTGGGATAATGAGAATATATATTGTTTACTGTTTATTATTTGGAAGCCTTGTATCGTGCTAAAAAATTTGTTAAAGAAAAATAAAGCACTGTCTAATCGCCAACTGAGTATTGTGATCCAATCGAATAGTGTCACGGTTGGGTTGATTGATGGTGATCAGAGCTTTATTAAACAACTTCCTGTGCAGCAAGGCGATTTCTTAGGAGCAATTACATCATTAACTCAAGAAATTGCAATCAATAATAGTCATTGCCAAATTGTATTAACCCATGGCAATTATCAAGTGGTTCAAGTGGAACAACCTAATGTCCCAACATCGGAAGTCGCTCAAGCATTAGCCTGGAGCGCCAAAGACCTTTTTACGATTAAACCAGAAGATCAAATACTCGATTATTACCAAAACCATAGTAATAACCCAAGCCTTAATAAACTTAATGTCGTGGCCGCTAATCGTGCTGTTATTGGGCCGATTGTTGAGTTTTTACATCAACAGAAAGTAAACATTTCAGGTATCTCTATTGAAGATGTGGTGATTACGCAGTTATTAAAACCAACATCTGCCAATGTACTTATTTTTCATTTACCAGGTTCGCAGGTGTTAATTGCAGTGGTTGAAGATGGCAAGCTTTGCTTTAGTCGTCATATTCATGGTTACGACAATTTGCATCAAATGAGTGAAGCTGATTTTGGCCTGGGCATGTTGACCAATTTAGGTTTGGAAGTGCAGCGATCGATCGATTATGCCCTCGGACAATTAAGAATTGATAGCATCGAGAGTATTTATGTCCTGATTCAAAACTTTGATTTGGAACATTTGTTAACCGGGATGCAAGAGTATTTTGATTTGCCGGTTAAAAGTTTGAAGATTGAAGGTGATGACGATTTTATTCGTTTCCCCATAAACGTTGCGGCAGTTGCTGAGCTAGCAATGACGGAGAATCAATCATGAAGAATCGGATTAATTTATATTTAGAGCAATTAAAACCGGTAAAAGAAGTTTTACCCTTGTCGATGTCGGTGGCTATGATTGCGATGGCCTGTTTAGTGGTGCTTGGATTAACAGGGACTTTTTATGGCTTAAATCATTTGCAAGCTGAACAACAAACTCAATTTGATGCACAACTTCAGCGATCAATGGCGCAGCTTGACAGTAATATAAAAGAGTATGCCCAGCTCAATAATATTGACCAATTGTTACTTGAAAAAAGTAAATTACTTAAGGAAATATCGCAGAATAAGGCGATATTTACTCAAATTAATAAATTATATCAGCAACATAAACAAGGCTTCTCCCCAATATTCTCGGCGCTGTCCTCGTTAAAGTCGCAGGATGTGTGGCTGACCGGTGTTAATGTTGATCATGACTCGATCACAATTGATGGTGGCGCTATTCGGTCTCAGGATATCCCGCAGTGGATCGGTGGGTTGAAGGATGCTTCGGTCCTAGTTGGCAAAGACTTTTCGGCGCTAGAAATTACGCGCTATGAGGATTATTTGACCTTTACTTTAAATGAGCAAGTGACAGATTTAGAGAGCGCACAATGACTTGGCAAGAATTAACGAAAAAGCATCAAGCGCTGTCGAATCGCGAAAAAGGACTCATTTTAATCTCAGGGTTAGTACTCGTGTTGTTTGTTGGTTTTACTGTGTTGGTTGAACCTCAATATGATCGTTGGCAAGCTGCTGTGACTTCGAGCGAGTTTAAAAAGGATCAAATTAAGCAAACCGATGAGCAGGTATTAGCACTCGAAGAGCAACTGAATCAAGAAATTAACGGTTCGATTAAGCGTGAAATAGCAGCGTTTAATCAGAAAAACCAAACACTGATTAAGCAACTAAAAGCGCGGTCATTGGCGATGGTGTCAAAATCTGAAATGGCACAATTATTGCAAACTTTATTGAACGAAAATAACGAATTAAAATTAATATCATTTAAGTCTTTGCCGGTACAGCCGATATCGTTAGAGAGTGATGCACAAGAACAAGATGACACAACCGCGGTGCAACGTGCTTTATATCAGCATGGCTTAGCGATAGAAGTTGAAGGCCGTTATTTTTCTATTTTAGAATTTTTAGAACAAATTGAACAAGCTAGCGACAAAATATTGTGGCAAAGCGTTCATTATTCAGTGACTGAGCATCCGTTAGCGACGGTAAGTCTTGAGGTTTATACCTTAAGTACGGATAAGGAATTTATTAGTGTGGTTCGTTAAAGTATTATTATTACTAGTTTGCTGTAACTCTTTGTTACTTAATGCGGCTGAGCGACAGGATCCAACTAAACCTAGTCTTGCGATTGCTCATAAATCATCAACAACAGAGCAAGTGCTTGTTAGTGAACAATTAAATTTAAATGCGATTAAGTTGGACGGTAAACATAAAATAGCAATTATTAATCAAATGAGTTATCGCGAGGGGCAAATGATTGCTCAAGATCGGATTAAGAAAATCATGTCGGATAAGGTAGTGCTAAGTTCTGGCATAACATTATATTTGTTTGGGCGTTCAGTAGTAAGAATTTCAAAGTAAAGGGCTAACATGTCAACAATCAGGTATAGAAAAACATTTTTATTAATCTCTATGGGTCTGCTAGCAAGTTGCCAGATGACACCTGTGCAACAGGAAAGGGCAACGATTCAGCAATCGTTAGATATGCCAGCCAAAAAATCAGCGCAGGCTGATAGTGCATTTAAAGTACCCACGGCTATTACCCAAGCATTAATGCCATCAACTATTAATCGGTCGATCCCAAAGCCAAAGTATAACCAAAAGCGGTTTGATATCGCGGCAAACGATGTCAGCATTCAGCAATTTTTTGCGAATTTAGTTGATAAAACGCCCTATAGTGTGGCATTTCATCCTGACTTGTCCGGTCATGTTTCATTACAGTTAAAGCAAGTGACCATGACTGAGGTGATTGATGCGGTCGGTGATTTGTATGGTTACCAAATTAAAAAACAAGGTCGTATTCTTCAAGTGTTACCTGCGGCTATTACTACCGAAAGCTTTAATTTTAACTACCTGTTAGTCAAGCGTAATGGAGTGTCAAAAACCAGCATTACTTCTGGCGGTATTACTTCGAATAGTACGGGTGGTAATAACTCAAATAACGATAACAGTTCCGGTAATGGCAATAACAATAGTGGTTCAAGTGCTAGTAGTGCTGTTGGCACGAATGGGACTTTTATTGAGTCACGAACCGAAACGGATTTTTGGCAAGAGTTAGAGCAAACCTTAAGTCAATTGATTACTGGTGAGGGTCGCTATGTGTCAATTAGTCCGCAAGCTGGGATTGTGACAGTACGTGGTTTCCCTAGTGAAATTAATACCGTAAGGAAATATTTAAAGCAGTCGGAACAGAATATTCAGCGTCAGGTTATTTTAGAGGCTCGGATTATTGAGGTAACGCTTAGTGATGGTTACCAGCAAGGTATCGAGTGGAGCAAAATATTGGCTACCACGGGCAATAATAATATTACGACGCTCAATTATGCGACCTCGAAAGGTCGCGTGTCCGATGTTATTAGCTCGACCTTAGGTGGGGTGGCGTCGTTAACCTTTTCAAATATGAATTTTGCTGGCGTGGTCAATCTGCTTAAAACCCAAGGCGATGTTAACGTGTTATCAAGTCCTCGTATCACGGCATTAAATAACCAAAAAGCGGTGATTAAAGTCGGAACCGATGAATATTTTGTGACGGGTATCTCTTCGACATCGAGTTCGGTCGGTGATAATGTGGTTAGTAATCCCACTGTTGAATTAACGCCATTTTTCTCTGGTATCGCATTGGATGTTACGCCGCAAATTGATGAAAATGGCCAGGTATTACTTCATGTTCACCCGTCGGTGATTAATGTTAAAGAACAACAGAAAATTATTGAATTACAAAGTGGCACCTATGTGTTGCCGTTGGCGAATAGTTCGATTCGAGAAACCGATACCATTATCCGTGCCGCCAGTGGTGATGTTGTGGTGTTAGGGGGCTTAATGAGCTCACGCACCAGTGATGACGAATCGAAAGTCCCGTTGCTAGGCGACATTCCGCTGTTAGGCCAGTTATTTACTAACCGTAAAGAAACGATTCAAAAGACCGAGTTGATTATATTAATCCGTCCGATTGTAGTGGAACAAGGTACTTGGGAAAATGAGCTGCAACGTTCAAAAGATCTGATTGAGACTTGGTATCCGGATGAAGAGCACTAATCATGTATTTATCTCATTTTGGTTTGTGCGAATTTCCATTCACATTAACGCCAAATACTGATTTTTTCTTGAATTTAAAGCCACATATTGAGGCGATGCAGGTCTTAATGACTGCATTACAACAAGGGGAAGGATTTATTAAGGTGACCGGTGAAGTGGGTACCGGGAAAACCTTAATTTGTCGTAAGTTACTTAATGAATTACCAGATAACTTTGCGGTTGCTTATGTCCCAAATCCTTTTCTAACCCCCAGTGAGTTACGTTGGGCGGTGGCCATTGAATTGGGGCTAACCTATGAAGTTACTGTTGATCAGCAGCAATTAACCCAAATGTTGCAGCAGCATTTGTTGGCACTTGCAGCCCAAGGAAAATCGGTGGTGGTGATTTTAGATGAAGCACAAGCATTACCTGATGAAAGCCTCGAAGCGTTGCGTTTGTTCACTAACTTAGAAACCGAGCGACGAAAGTTGTTGCAGGTGGTGCTGTTTGGTCAGCCAGAATTAGACGAGCGATTAGCCAGTAAACAATTTAGGCAGCTGCGGCAACGGATTAGTTTTTCTTATCAGCTACGTAGCATGACAGTCAGTGAAGTTGGTTATTATATCGAACATCGCATGAGAGTTGCAGGACATAAAGGCGGCACTGTTTTTAGCTCGGCCCAAACTAAAATGATCGCCAAGGCGAGTTTAGGGGTCCCTCGTTTGGTCAATGTGTTGTCTCATAAGGCATTATTGTTATGTTTTGGTCATGGTCAATTTCAAATTGTCGACCAACAAGTGAGACTGGCTATTGCTGATACCATTGATGCTAAAAAACCCATTTTTTGGCCACTGTATTCGGTGGTGTTTAGTGTAGTGACATTGATTGCACTAGCGCTGATGTATTGGCAAGGGGTTTTATTATGAGCGTCATTAATCAAGTATTGAATGATATTGAGCAGCGTAAAAGAATGGAATCTGCTCAAAATGTTGATAATTATACGGCCCTTGAAGTGAATGAACCTCGCTCCTATGCTTTACTTGGCTTTGGATTGTTCTGTGGTTTATGTGTGTTGGGTTATGTTTGGTTTACCCAGTCGCAAGATGTGGTATTAGCCGAACCTGAATCATTAGCCGCGACGCCTTCACCAATTTCAGTAGTGCCTTTTGCGGTAATTACTGCGCCAGTTATGACACCGCAAGCGATTGAGGTTATTAAGCCATTAGCACCACCATCGAAGTCTAAACCTAAGTTAGTCCCTGTTGCGCCACAGCCAGTAGTCGTGAAACATACCCAACCTAAAATCGTTGATAAACCATCGGCCAATATCCCCGTGAAAGCGAAGTTAGAGATTAAATCGGTGCAATTAACCGCAGTGCAGTTAGCGCAATTAAAGTTTAATCAAGGATTGGAACTGATGGCACAAGGGCTTGTGACACAGGCACAATCTTTGTGGCAACAGGGGTTACAATTACAACCTGATAACCATCAAGCTCGCGAGAGATTAGCCTTAAGTTATTTTGAGGATAACCGAATGAAATCGGTCTTTGAGGTGCTACAACAAGGGATCAATCAATATCCGTTGGCCCATGGTTTATCTTTTTTAAAAGCGAAAATACAGCTCCAAGTCAATCAAGATAAGCAAGCACTAGCGACCTTGAATAGACCTTATCGTTTGGAGAGTGCTAGTGATGAAATGATTGAATTAGCAGGTGCTATAGCTCAGCAGTTGCAAGTTTGGCCACAAGCACAGTTAAATTATTCGGCGCTAGTGAAGCGTCAACCAGGTAATCACAAATGGCTAATGGGATTAGCTATTTCGTTAGATGGACAGGGGAAATCCAGTCAAGCAATCGTTCGTTATACCCAACTAATCGGGTTTCCTGGCGTTAGCCAGTTATTAAGTAACTATGCTCAACAACGGATAGCTATTTTGACGCCTTCATCAACGAATCCTCAATCACGAGATAATAATGGCTAAAACAAAATTACGGATGCGATTGGGCGATTTGCTCGTTCATGAAAATATCATTACTGAAGCGCAGTTAATGGAATCATTAGGCGCTCAGAAACAGTCAGGTAAAAAGTTAGGCCGCTCATTGATTGATTTAGGCCATTTGACCGAAGTACAATTACTTACTTTCTTGGCACAGCAATTACGGGTTGAGTTTGTTGATATTAGTCACCGCCGAATCGATCCTGAAGTGGCGCAGCAATTACCCGAAGTGCATGCTCGGCGTCATCGGGCGCTGGTGATTGAAGATGACGGTATCGTTGTCACGTTAGCGATGAGTGATCCGGCCGATCTTAATGCTCTTGATGCGGTTGAGCTCTTTTTATCGCCTAAGCAAGTACGTTTGGCGGTTATTACTGAAGAACAATTATTAGAAGCCTTTGATCAACTGTATCGCCGAACTCAAGATATTGCCTCTTTTGCTGAAAAACTCAGTGAAGAGCACGGCGAAAGTGCTGAATTTGAGTTAGTGGGTCTTTCTGGTACCGATGAGGATGCAACGGTAGTTAAATTGTTGCAATCGATTTTTGAAGATGCGGTGCAAGTCAAAGCATCGGATATTCATATTGAACCTGAGCCGGGTTTAGTTAGGATTCGGCAGCGAGTTGATGGTTTATTGCAAGAAAGCGTATTAAATGAAGCAAATATTGCTAATGCTTTAGTGTTAAGACTTAAGCTAATGGCTAGTCTCGATATTTCTGAAAAACGCTTACCCCAAGATGGCCGTTTTAATATCAAAATAAATGGTCATAGTATTGATATTCGTTTATCGACCATGCCGGTGCAATTTGGCGAATCTGTGGTGATGCGTTTGCTCGATCAATCTGCCGGCATATTGGGGATGGAAAATACCGGAATGCCGCTGGCAATGATGGATAAATTACGCTATCAAATGACCCGTCCCCATGGCATGATTTTGGTGACTGGACCGACGGGTAGTGGTAAAACAACCACCCTATATGGGGTGCTAAGCGAGTTAAACGAAGCGGGTAAAAAGATCATCACGGTCGAAGATCCGGTGGAATATCGCTTACCTAGAGTTAATCAGGTACAAGTTAATAGTAAAATCGGACTCAATTTTTCCAATGTATTAAGAGCTGCGTTACGTCAAGATCCTGATATTTTAATGATCGGTGAAATGCGTGATCATGAAACCGTCGAAATCGGCTTACGTGGTGCATTAACCGGTCACTTAGTTTTGTCGACGCTTCACACTAATGACGCGGTGTCTAGTGCTTTGCGTTTAACGGATATGGGGGCGGCTGGTTATTTAGTGGCCAGTTCTTTGCGGGCGATTATAGCTCAACGATTAGTGCGTAAAATTTGTGAAAACTGTAAAACGACTCATCAGATAGCAACCAACGAAATTAATTGGATAGCTCATTTAACAGATATTGACTTGAGCCAGCAAACTTTTTATCAGGGGCAAGGCTGCCAACGTTGTAATCACACCGGATGTACGGGACGAGTCGGGGTGTTCGAGTTTTTAGAGATAGATTCTGCGATGGCTCAAGCATTACGAAAAGATGACCCCGATGCGTTTACGCAAGCGGCACTCAACAATGAAAACTTTGTGCCGTTAGCGAACGCCGCATTAGATTTTGCATTGGCGGGGGTTATTCCCATAAGCGAAGTGTTACGTTTAGCTGAGCAATCAACTATTAACACTCATCAGTATAGCCGAGGTAACTAATGGCTAATTTTGGTTATAAATCACGAGACCGACAAGGTAATTTAGTGTCGGGTCAGCTAGAAGGTAACGATAGCAGCCATGTGGCTGGTATTTTATTGGGTCGTGGTTTAACACCGATTGAAGTGACAGAAATCAGTATCAATGATAATACATTTGAACTGTCTCAGCTGTTTGAAAAACCGGTAACGCTTGATGAGTTAGTGATATTTTCGCGTCAAATGTATTCGTTGATGCAAGCAGGTATTCCTGTGATGAGGGCGATTGCGGGGCTACGGGATAGTTCGAGTAATCCATTAATGAAAAAGGCTCTGATGGCCGTGCTCGTTGATTTAGAGTCGGGCCGAACTTTGTCAACTGCCCTCGCAAATCGACCGAAAGTGTTTAGTCAAATCGTTGTTAGCTTGGTTCATGTCGGTGAAAATACCGGGCAACTTGATTTAGCCTTCGATCAATTAGCAAAATATTTAGAACGAGAGCAGGAAACCCGTAAACAAATAAAATCGGCGATGCGCTACCCCATTTTTGTGATGTTCGCCTTAGTGGGTGCGATGGTTATTTTAAATATTTTCGTGATTCCGGTATTTGCAACAATGTTCACTAAATTTGGTGTTGAGCTGCCATGGACTACTCAAGTCTTGTTAGCCACCTCGTCATTTTTTGTTAATTATTGGTTATTATTACTCGTGGGCTCTGCTGGGGCACTCTTTGGAGTGAAGCGTTGGATGGTGTCTACGGCAGGACGATTAATTTGGGATCGAAAAAAGTTAAAAATTCCGATTGTTGGGAGTATCATTGAGCGAGCATTGCTTGCACGCTTTGGTCGAAGCTTTTCGATGATGTTGGTGGCAGGAGTGCCCCTGTTGCAAGGGTTACACTTGGTTGGTGATGCGGTAGATAATGCTTTCATGAAATCACGTATTGGTGAAATGGGTAATGGAATTCGCGCCGGTGAAAGCTTGTTGCGAGTAGGTACCAATTCAGGAATGTTTAATGCCTTGGTATTACAGATGATTTCCGTAGGTGAAGAAACAGGGCAGCTCGATCAAATGATGACTAACATGGCGCAATATTATGAGCGGGAAGTGGACTTCGATTTAAAAAGTTTAACCGCGAAAATTGAGCCGATATTAATTATGATTGTCGCTGGTATGGTCTTAATTTTAGCACTTGGCATCTTTACCCCAATGTGGGACATGATGTCAGCGATGAAGAAATAATATGATGGTTAAAATTAATAGTCAAAATAATGAGCTGTTTCGATTCGTGGTGATAATATCCTTGGTGTTATTAATGATCCTGTTTATTACCCGAGCATATTTATCGAATAAACCGGCGGTCGATGCGGTCGAATTTTCGATGCGCCAACATAATTTTTCGCAAACGGTGTCGTTAATTCGAGGGCAGTGGTTACTCGAAGGAAGGCCAAGCAGTGTTGATTATTCATTTTATAATAATCAAGGAAATGTGGTTAAAACAACTAATTTTTTGGTATCAAAATCGGGATGGCCGTCGGTTGGATTATCAACCAATAAGGATTATTGTGATGTGCTATGGAGAACGATTATTAACCTAGAGCCGGAAAATGTGAAAAATGTCACTATTGTTGCGATTCAGAGTAAAAAAAGTGATGACATTGTCTGTCAAATTTGTGATGCTAATGAACATGTTACATGTTTTGATTATTCAGCTAAATTTGGGATTCAATATCCTTAGTCGAAAAGATACATAAAAGTAGAAATGGAGCATATTATGAAACAACGAGGCTTCTCGTTAATTGAATTAATTATTGTAGTGGTTATTTTAAGCTTGTTAGCTGTAACGGCCCTGCCAAGATTTTTGAACATTACAGAACAAGCTGAAGATGCAGCTGTTGAAGGGGTTGCAGGCGGCTTTGCTGCGGCGGTTGGTTTAGTCCGTGCTGAATGGGAAATTGAAGGCAGGCCATCAACCGATGATGCTTATGTGACAATGACTTCAACCCGTGTGCAAGTGAACGCTTTTGGTTTTCCAACGGCTCAAAGTAATAACTCAGGGCCTAATTTGATTCCAAGCGCGATGACTGGCGAAGCCTGTAAAATTGTTTTTGACCGGGTAATGCAAAGTCCTGTACGTAGTGTTGTGGATGGACAAGATGCAAGTAATGTTCGCTATTACATCAGCGTACAAACAAATGCGGGTGTTACCGATAGCAACACACCTTATAATTTATGTCTCTATCATTTGGTGGCGACCTTAAATATTGATAAAGTTACTGGTATTCCAGCCGCTAACACTATTAATGATGGTAATAATTTTACCTATAACTCCGCCACTGGACAGGTTCAAGTATTTAGTAATAATCAGTGATTTTAATATTGTTGATTAATGTTGTTTTTTAGTTAAAAGAGTAAGGAATTTAAAATGAAAAAAGCACAAGGTTTTACATTAATAGAATTAGTTATCGTGATAATTATTCTGGGTATTTTGGCTGTGACCGCAGCGCCAAAATTTATTGATATTTCGAGCGATGCTAAAGCGGCAACTCTGCAAGGTGTGAAAGCCTCGTTAGAGGGGGCCAAAACGCTGATTTATGCTAAAGCTGCAGTGAATGGATCAGAGAGAAAAGATGCGACAACGGTATCGGTTAATGGTACCGACATCAATATTGTTTATGGTTACCCTAAAGCTGCTAAAGCGGATTTCTTGAATATTCTTGAGATTTCAGAGGTTGATTTTACGATTGAAGATGGAACAAAACTTGCCTATATTTTTCCTGAAGGAGTAAGATCACCAACAGAGGGAACAAACCCTGGCACTTGTTATGTGAAATATGAAGAGGCTACAGTGGATAGTACTGGTAAAATATTCACTGCTGCTAAAGTAACAACTAAGACTGATGGTTGTTAATTATTGATTGTTATTTTTGAAAAAAGGAACTTAGGTTCCTTTTTTTGTTAAACAGGATTGAGGATGATGATAAATCAACGTGCCTTTTCTCTTATTGAATTAGTCGTGACCATGATCATTATTTCAATTTTGGCTGTGACAGTGCTACCCAAATTCTTTGGCAGTTCAGATTTTTCAGTTTATACCGTTAGAGATCAATTAATCAGTCAGCTTAAAGCGGCGCAACTACAGGCGTTAAATCAACGTGGCGTTTGTCATAATTTACTGATTACCGATGATTACTTTGGGCTTGTTCGCAATAGCGGTGTTACTTGTGGTACTGCTGTTAACACGGGAGACCGAATTGATTATGCTGACATCAATATTGATGTGCTTAATAATTCCGTTCGAGATTTTCAATTTGATCCCGATGGCCGAGTCACCAATTTAACAACGGATGCTGGGTGCCTAGATTGTTTAACCATTAAACTTACTGGCAGTGAAGTACTCTTTATTGTGATTGAGTCGGAGGGCTATATTCATGCCCTTTAAACGTGCGAGTGGATTTACCTTAATAGAATTAATTATTGGCATTGTGGTGTTTGCCATTGCGATGGCGTTGTTGTCTTCGCTGTTATTACCGCAAGCTAAACGCAGTGTTGATCCTATTTTTCAGTGGCGCGCCACTGAATTAGCGAATAGCTTAATTAATGAAATTCAAGGCAAGGCATATTGTGAAAATGCGACACCATGGCTTGCCGTGTGTGATAGCCATAATTTAGGTCCTGATAATGGTGAGGTCCGTAATTTATTTGATGATGTTGATGATTATGATGGTTTAACCATTGCCCAAGTCCATTTAAATTCGAGCTCAAGCTATCAAGAGCTCTATCTTAATTTTTCATTGTCGGTTAAGGTTTTTTATGACACCGATCTTAATGGTTTACCCGATCCGGTCGATAACTGGGGAGCTAAGTTAATTTTAGTGACTGTAACGACACCTAATGGCGAGGCGCTTGATTTTGCCAGCTATCGGAGTAATTTTTAATGAGAACAAGCCGTTTATCGTCGGGGTTTACCTTAATTGAATTAGTCACGGTTATATTAGTGTTGGCGATAGTCAGTGTTGGCGTTGGCTCTTACATTACTTTTGGGGTTGATATATATCGCGATGCGATCGGTCGCGATCGACAAATTAATGAGAGTAGGTTTGTGATTGAGCGATTATCCCGTGAACTTCGATCTGCACTGCCCAATAGCATTAGAGTGAAAGACAGTTGCATCGAGTTTGTGCCAATTGCTGCCAGTTCTAGCTATATTGTTGCACCGATAGTGCCACAACAGTCCAATAAAGTAATGGTGGTGGCAACAAACAATATGGTGCTGAACAAGTTGGTCATTTATCCTCTAAGCCCTGACGATATTTATCGAGATCCAACGGGGACGATCGGTAAAGTATTTAACGTTGATAGCAAGGTTAGCGGTGGAACTAACATCGTTGAATTAACGTTAACCAACACCGTGTCATTTACTCAACAAGCACCTTCTCAACGTTATTTCTTGATTGAGAATGCCGTCAGTTATTGCGCCGATAGCGATAAAATTAAACGCTATGCTGGCTACTGGCCACAGGGCGCACAACAAGCGCCCACGCCATTGGCTAATGGTATTTTGATGGCGCAATATCAAGCCAACCCTAACCCTTTTGTATACCACCAAGATAACTTAGTTCGTAATGCGGTAGTGCAAATTGATTTTAAGTTTAATTATAATGATGAATCATTAGCGCTTTATCATGAGGTGCACATTGTCAATGTTCCTTAAGTCGTCAGTTAAAAGTAAACATTCTTATCAACGGGGTAGCATGTTGGTGATGGCATTGTTTGTGATTATTGTGATGTCGCTATTAGGATTAGCGGTGATACAAATATTGTCCACTAGTAATCGTTCAATGGTGGTGGAAGTGTATGGTTCTCGGGCGTTAAATACCGCTAACAGTGGTGCTCAGTTTCAGTTAGAAAAAGTGTTTGGCCCTACTAAAAACTGCAGCAACACAGTGTATTCTTTGCCTGATATTAGCGCCTTTCATGGTTGCGAAGTGGAAGTGACATGCGAAACTTTTGAAGTTCATCAAGGTGATTATAACTTTAAACATTTTCGAATCAATAGCACGGCAACTTGTACTGTTGGTGAGGTTATTACTGAGCGAGAAATTTCATTAGAGGCGCGAGAGAGAATTTAAGATGATGACTTGGCTTAAAAAAATTCCATTGCTATTGACGGTCTTAGGTAGTTTATTGATGGTCACTAGCGATGTTATCGCTAAAAATGCTTGCCTAGATATTTTTCCCCAAGCAAGACATCCTTATAGTGCTAGTTTAGATTTGCCCTTTGAGCCAATCAATTTTAAGACCGGAACGGATATCGCTTATTATGATTGGAATGACCAAGAAACACTGTCGTTGACAGCTGGTCATTATGGTGACATTCAAGTGCCTAGTGGTAAAATTTTAGAGTTTTCATCGCCGGATGCTCTGTATTATATTCGCAGTTTATGGTTAGAAAATGGGGCTGTCGTCAGATTTAACTCCGGAGATTATCGAATTGGTTCGGTTTATTTAGGCTCCGATGCAAAGTTAAGAGTTCCTCAAGTCGTCATTGGTACCCAGTTGAAAACAACACGACTTTATATTGATGCTGGCCGTGTTCCATATGACCCATATGACCCATATAACCAGCAGACCAGTGGTGAGTTTAGAATGATGCCTAATGCTTTAGTTACTGGTTTAAAAAATCTAATCGTAGTGACTAAAAGCGCATATTTTGAGTTTAATACTTCTTTCAGTGGTGTGTTGTTCGTCAGAGGTACTTCGGACCTACGCGGTGGGATTACGGGCGCTGTGGCAGCGTTAGGCGCTATTCCGACAGTTTGGGGAGCTAATTATAGTTATCGCGCTGACACGATCAAATCGATTGATTTTAATGGCATGTGCCAAGTATCAAAAATACCTGCTACCTTGTTACATCATTATACTTTTGATGATGACTGGGCCACCACAAAATTATTAAAAGACCTTGGGCCTAATCCTCGAAGTGGTACTGTATCAGGAAATGTCAGTAGAATCGCTTCACCCGCATCAGGTGATTTTAAGGGGGATACTTGTTACGCAGCCGATTTTAGGGGCGGCACTATAGAGTTTAACAACATGACTCCTGCCACCAAGTTTGGTGATAAAACATCGTTAAGTTTTTGGGTTTATTGGGATGGTAGCAATGACGATGTGGTTATTTCTTGGAATAAGCATGACTTGTGGTTCGGTAAATATAAATTTGGTTTCAATACTTGGAGTAATGATAATTATGGCACTAATTCATCAAGCTTTCTTCAAGGTTGGCACCATGTCGCTGCGGTGTTCGTGAATGGCTATTTTTATGCGCCAACGTTATACATCAATGGCAATAAAAAACAGTTATCGTCAGCCTATAATCGAAGGTCCAATGAACATATTGCATACGCTGGCTCGACCATGAACATCAGTGGTTACTCTGGCGGTACTGGTTATCGCTTTAGTGGCTCGATTGATAACCTGAAAATCTACAACGGCGAAATCACTCAAAGCCAGATTAACGCCGACATCAATGAAAACTGCGCTGAGCCTGAAGCGATCTTAGAGTGGCATTTAGATGAACTGAGCTGGCAAGAGAATACGAACGGTGAAATTATTGACCAATCCGGTAATCTTAACCATGGTGAAGTGGTTGATTGGTTTGAACAATCATTATCGACAGGACATGTCACTAATGTGACTGATGGCCAAATTTGTCGCGCCGGTACTGTGGTTAATGATGGAAGTACTGTTAATACCTATGCCCTTGATACCAGGGTAGCGCCGAGCAATAAAGGGGCTATTAGTTTTTGGTATCGATCCAATGATCGTTGGTTGACAGGGAATCAACATACTTTGTTTGATGCTTCATCAGCTATTAATAATTCTCCTGATCCTTATTTTTTCTTAAGAAAACGTATGGATGGTGGGATTGACTTTTGGATTGAAGACAGTAATGACACCGATTTTCAATATTATAGTCGGCCATTAACCATTGCTGATAACACTTGGGTGCATGTTGTTGCTAGCTGGGATTTAGCCATGGGCAGCATTGCTTTGCATATTAACGGTGAACCAGTGCCATTGATAGCAGGTAACAAAGATATTGCCATTAATAGTGGAATGTTAGGTAACCTGTGGAGTTTATATTTTGGCGACACTCGTAGTAGCTATATTCTCCGGCCAAACGACCTCAACACGGCTAACGGTCAATTTGATGAAATAGTCATCTTTGATCGAACCCTAACCAACGAACATATTAAGGAAGTTTACGAGAATCAATCGCAGCAGTTAACCTGGGATGGCGACCCTCGCCATTGTGAAGCGGTATTAGATGTTCGATTTGATCAGTCAGGTTGGGACTCGACTGGCGCGGTTATCGACAGCAGCCAATATAATCATCATGGCACAGCATCCAATGTTTTAGCTGCGCCTGGGGTTGGTGATATGTGTTATGCCCCAGTACTCGATGGTTATAATCATTTGGATTTTGCCAACCGTTCCAAGTTAGAGGTGGGGAAAAATAATCAAGATTTTACGGTGAGTTACTGGATTAAGGCTGATGTTAATCAATTGGGAGGTTATACTTCAGTTATCCATAAGGGCCATATCAATTACGAGCGAACGTTTTCATCTTGGTTGCATTGGAGCGAAAAAATACCACATGTCGCATTATCGACGGAGTCTCGAGATAATAATGCTATCAACGGTGATATATTTCCTGGGGAACAATGGCTCCATATTACTTTGTTGAAGAATAATCATCGTTTTAGTCTTTTTATGAATGGGGAGGAAGTAAAAGCAATTGATTTAACTTCTGATACCCGCTCTAATTCTGGCCCTATTGTTATTGGTAAGTCATTTACATATTACAGCATGAAAGGCCAATTTGATGAGTTAGTGGTATTTAGCGAGGCTAAATCCGCTAAATTTATTAAACAGATTTATAATAACAACCTCAACAAGTTAAATTGGGACGGTACTCAAAAATCAGGCTGCCAGCCATTAGTGAATCATTACCGCTTAATCTTAAATGATAATGATGGTTTAACCTGTGAAGCTGAGCCGATGACTATCAAAGCCTGTACTAATGATAGTTGCAGCACAACGTACAATAAATTGGCGAGTGTGGTGATGACGCCAAGTAGTGGCTGGCCGCAAAGTAATACCATTAATTTTACCAATAAAACCACGAGTTTAACCTATAAAAAAACCTCAATAGGTAATGTTGTTTATAACATGTCATTAGGGTTCCCTGATGCGCCATTTCGATGTTATGTCGGTTCTTCTTTAGTCAGTGGCGCGGCGTGTACAACTCGTTTTAAAGAGGCTGGTTTTAAATTTAGCTACGGAAACTCCAATAATATTACTGCTCAGCGTGCTGGTGAAATATTCCCCCAGCCACTGAAGATACAAGCGGTTAAAGATGTTAATGGCGTTTGTCGTGGTTTATTTAATGGCCCGGTAACCGTCGGATTAGCACAGCAAGGGGTGTCCCCGAGTAATATATCAACCTTGGAATTTAAGGTTGGATTACAAAATATTGCAAAAAATGCCAGTGCTGTTAATGCCTATCAAAACGTGACACTTAATTTTGATGCTCAAAGTCAGGCTGTTATTCCTAACCCGCTCTATCAAGATGCTGGACTAATTGGACTGCATGCGAAATATAATTTGAACGGGGTGGTATTAACGGGCAGTAGCAATCAATTTTGGGTTAAGCCTTTTATCTTGTTTCCTCAAGTGAATCAGCAAGTCACTGACATTTTTAAGGCAGGATATGATTTTGGTTTTAAAGTATCTGCACTGAATAAAAAGAATAATTTAACTCCTAACTATCGTCCTGGTCAGTTGCAATTAAGTGTTGTTCGTTCGGCGCCTTTAATTGCTGGTACTGGAGATGGACAATTTGAATACGCGGCGGGGTTAACGAAAAAAAGTGCAATAGCGACTAACTTTAGTAATGTTAACCTAACCAGTTTTGTTGGTGGTGCTTCAACTTACCATCAAAGTCAATATTCGGAAGTCGGACGTTTAACCCTAGGAATTCAAGATGTTAATTATGGGAATCAAAACCTCGTAGTAACAGGACTGAGGCAAGATACCGCTCGCTTTATTCCTGATCGGTTCGAATTAACGGTTAGTAATGGTCGTTTGCAAGGTCACAATAACAAACCCTTTGCCTATGTTGGTGAAAAGACCTCATTAACCAATAACATCGGAGCCTTGAGCTATGGTGTTCGACCATCTATCTCAATTTTACCGGTTAATAAGCAGGGGGTTACCACCCAAAACTACATTGGTGATTATAATAAACTGCTGGTTAGTGGCATTAATCTCGCGACCCCTGCCGCTGACGCATTGAAAAATGGCCGTGATAACCTGACTAAAATGGTATTGACTGCTAATTTAAGTGTCGGTGATTTATCCGCGAAAACGATGCCAGTCCCTTTAATTTATCAGTTGGCAGCTAACGACCATTTTTATTATGATCGCGACAGTAACAGCATGATTAATCCCTTTGACAGTAAAATTAATATAGCGATTAATTCAATTGTTGATACTGATGGCGTTAAAGTTGATGTGCCGCCACTGATTAAACCACAAGGGATCAAGATTCGTTATGGTCGTACCATGCTCAGTAATACCTATGGCCCTGAAACCTCCCAATTAAATATGCCGTTGGCTGTGCAATATTTTAAGGATGGTTTATTTAAGATTAATGATGACGATAATAATAACTTCGATAATAACTATAAATACCGCGCGATTGATTTACTTTTCTCACCCTTAGGGGCATTGACACCAACTGCGCTCAATAGCACTAACCGATCAGTCGTTAATGGTTTAGGCAGCTTTGTACTTAAAGCTCCCGGTGTTGGCCAAACTGGGTCACGGGTGATCACAATGCCAACGCCGTCATGGTTAAAATTTGACTGGGATGGTAATGCTGCCACTGGGTTGCAAAATCCTTTCGCCACAGCGACCTTTGGCCGATATCGTGGTAATGATCGGCTAATATATTGGCGAGAAGTTAAATAAGCGCTTATTCACTTGTTTAAAGCCGATGGCATTGGTAAAGTTGACGGGTTTTCTTCTAACTTTTTTCAATAGGCATGGATAGATGTTTAAAAAGCTCCGCGGGTTATTTTCAAATGATCTTTCAATAGATCTAGGTACAGCGAACACGCTTATATATGTTCGTGATCAGGGGATCGTATTAGATGAACCATCAGTGGTTGCGATTCAAGAAGACCGTAGTAATGGTACGCGTCGAGTAGCAGCCGTTGGTGCTGAGGCTAAGCGGATGCTTGGTCGTACGCCGGGTAATATTCAAGCGATTCGCCCAATGAAAGATGGTGTTATTGCCGATTTTCATGTCACTGAAAAAATGCTCCAGCATTTTATTAAACAAGTGCATAGTAATAATATTTTGCGTCCTAGCCCTCGGGTGTTGGTGTGTGTTCCTTGTGGTTCAACCCAGGTTGAACGTCGCGCGATTAAAGAATCCGCTGAAGGCGCTGGCGCGCGCGAAGTCTTTTTAATTGATGAACCAATGGCAGCAGCGATTGGTGCTGGTATGCCCGTATCTGAAGCAACTGGTTCAATGGTTATCGATATTGGTGGTGGTACCACAGAAGTGGCAATTATTTCACTTAATGGCGTGGTGTATTCTAGCTCGGTACGTATTGGCGGCGATAAATTTGATGAAGCAATCATTAACTATGTTCGCCGTAATTTTGGTAGCTTAATCGGTGAAGCGACCGCTGAGCGAATTAAGCATGAAATTGGTTCTGCTTATCCAGGCGCTGATTTACGCGAAATTGAAGTACGTGGTCGTAACTTAGCGGAAGGTGTACCAAGAAGCTTTACCCTTAATAGCAATGAAATACTTGAAGCATTACAAGAACCACTCAGTGGTATTATTAGCGCCATAATGACCGCGCTAGAGCAATCTCCCCCTGAATTGGCGTCTGATATCTCAGAACGAGGCATGGTCTTAACTGGCGGTGGCGCTTTGTTACGAGATATTGATCGTTTGATCATGGAAGAAACAGGTATTCCAGTGGTTGTTGCTGATGATCCACTAACCTGTGTGGCCCGTGGTGGCGGTAAAGCCCTTGAAATGATTGATATGCATGGCGGCGATCTTTTTAGTTACGAGTAATTGTTGAATTATTGATGAAAGAACCATTTGTTCGACGCTATCGAACTAGAATTCGCATTTTTATGTTTGCTATTTTGTCCGTTGTTTTATTGCTAAGCACTGACAAAATGGCGCCTGTGCGCGTTTATTTGATGACGTTAGTTAGTCCATTGCAGTTTATAGCAAGCGGGCCGTTGACGTTACTTGATAATAGTTCAGAGTATTTTAAATTTCGGGCAACCTTACTTGAAGATAATGCCAATCTTAAGTTACAGCAATTAGTACTTAGCAATCGCTTGTTGAAGCTTGAACATTTGGAAAAAGAAAACCAACGGCTTAACGCCTTACTCGGTTCTCAGGTTAACGCCAACAGCAAAAAACTCATTGCCCGGGTCAAAATAGTCGACTCCGACCCTTTTAAGTTGCAGGTTAATATTGATAAAGGGACCCAGCATGGGGTGTTTGTTGGTCAACCGGTGATTGACGAGCACGGGGTAGTTGGACAAATCACTCAAGTGAGCCAGTTTAGTAGTACAGTGTTATTAATTGCCGATAATAGCCATGTTATTCCGCTCCGTAATAATCGTAATGATGTGCGTTTAATAGCCTTAGGTAAAGGTGACCTTCATCAGTTAGAACTGCAGTTTGTGACTAAAAATACCGATGTTAAAGTCGGAGATTTGTTAGTAACTTCTGGGTTGGGCGGACATTTCCCAGAGGGCTACCCGGTGGCTAACGTGGTTGCTATCGAAAATCTAGGCAACGAAATATATTCAAAAATCAGGGTCAAGCCGGTGGCTAAACTCGATCGCATTCGTTATTTGTTGTTAATTTGGCCGACTAAATCCCCTGAGACGAGTATCGGAGACAACTAATGAGAATGCCAATATCGTTCATTATTTGGTTGACCATTGGTTGCGCGTTGGTGTTGCAGATTATGCCAATGCCATTATTTGCTGATTCGTTCCGCCCTAATTGGTTATTAATGACGACAATATACTGGTGTATGGCACTGCCACACCGGTTTAATATTGCTAGTGTGTGGTGTTGTGGCCTATTACTTGATGCTATTTGGGGTACCAATTTAGGTGCAAACGCATTGTTTTTTATCGTGGTTTGTGGCTTGGTGCTTAAAAACTATCAACGTTTACGCAGCTACTCGGTGTGGCATCAAGCGCTATTAGTGGGGATGTTGTCGTTCATTTATCAGTTGATTAGTTATCTGTTTCAGCGATTTTTTTATGATGTTAGTTTAATTGATGGCTATTACTTTTCGGTATTTAGCTCGATTGTTTTTTGGCCTTGGCTATTTTTCTTATTACGAAAAGTACGACTTCACTTTTATCTTACCTAGGAATTTCATGAATCACCTTCCTGCCATCTTGTTGGCTTCAAAATCGCCACGACGCCAAGAGCTATTAACCCAATTAGAGGTTACATTTGAACTTATTGCGATTGATGTTGACGAAACAATAATGCCAAACGAAGCCGCTGCGGATTATGTGTTGCGGCTGGCTCGGGAAAAAGCACAAGCTGGAGCTCAACAAGCTAACTATACTCGACCTGTGTTAGGCGCCGATACCATCGTGGTTATTGATGGTAAAGTGTTAGGGAAACCTAAAAATCAGCCAGATGCCGCCGCCATGTTAACTGTATTGTCGGGGCGGAGTCATCAAGTGATGACGAGTATTGCGATTGCAACCGAGCAGCAGACAGTCAGCGATTTGATCACCACCGATGTGGTATTTAGAACTATTAGTGATGATGAGAAAGCAGCTTATTGGCACACGGGAGAGCCCTGTGATAAAGCCGGTGGCTATGGTATTCAGGGGATTGGTGGTAAATTTATTGAACGGATTAACGGCAGTTATTATGCGGTCGTTGGTTTACCATTAATGGAAACTGAGCAATTGTTAGCTAACCTTAAATAATCTTAGATATAAAAGCGAGTATTTCATGCCAACGGATATTAACGGCTTAGCTGCAGAACTATTAATTAATGTCACTCCGAGTGAAACGCGGGTGGCCTTAGTTGAGAATGGCATATTACAAGAGGTGCATATTGAGCGCCTCGATAAAAAGGGGATTGTCGGCAATCTCTACAAAGGAAAAATCAGTCGGGTGTTACCTGGCATGCAAGCGGCTTTTGTTGATATCGGGCTTGATAAGGCAGCTTTTTTACATGCGTCAGACATTCTAGTTCGTGGTGATGACGATAGTAAGTCGACAAAAGTGCCGGACATTACTGAATTAGCTAAACAAGGCCAATACTTAACGGTGCAAGTGATCAAGGATCCTCTCGGCACTAAGGGGGCTCGCTTAACCACCGATATTACCTTGCCTTCTCGCTATTTGGTCTTTATGCCTGGCTCTAAGCATGTCGGTATATCGCAACGGATCGAAAACACTCAAGACCGTAATCGATTAAAGGCATTGGTTGGTCAATATGCAGATGATCAAGGAAGTTATATTATCCGCACCGCTGCTGAAGGCATAGGTGAAGAGGAATTATCACAAGATGCCGCTTTTCTAAAGCGATTATGGGAGAAAATTGTTCAACGTCGTCAGCGCAGTAAATCCAGTGCATTATTGTATGAAGATCTAAGCTTGCCTTTGCGTTTATTGCGAGATTTTGTTGGTACTCAATTGGCGTCAATTCGAGTCGACTCAAAGTTGACCTATGAGATGTTGAATCAATTTACCCAAGAGTTTGTTCCTGAAATTAATCAAAAATTGGAATATTATCCCGGCGAGCGACCAATTTTCGATCTCCACGGAGTCGAAAATGAAATTAAACGCGCCTTGGAGCGTAAGGTTGAGCTCAAATCTGGTGGCTATTTAATTATTGACCAAACCGAAGCAATGACCACTATTGATATTAATACCGGTGCTTTCGTTGGTCATCGAAATCTTGAAGACACTATTTTTAGTACCAATTTAGAGGCGACCAAGGCGATCGCTCGTCAAGTTCGGTTGCGAAATCTTGGCGGCATTATCATTATTGATTTTATTGACATGGCTTTAGAGGAACATCGACGTCGTGTACTCAGCGCATTAGAAAGTGCATTTGAGCGAGATCGAGTTCGCACTAATATCAGTAATTTTTCTCAACTTGGTTTAGTTGAAATGACGCGCAAGCGCACGCGGGAAAGTTTAGAGCATGTGTTATGTCGTGAATGCCCGAGCTGTAAAGGCCGAGGCTCTTTAAAGACCACTGAAAGCTTATGTTATGAGATTTTTAGAGAAGTGATTCGCGTCGATCGAGCTTTTTCACCAGAACGCTTTGTCGTTTATGCCTCGGTTGAAGTTTGTGATGCGTTGTTGAATAAAGAAACTCACTATTTAGCCGATCTAGAATTGTTTATTGATAAGGTGGTGACGATTGAGCAAGAACCGCAATATCCCCATGAAAAATATGATGTGGTAATGATGTAGTGCAAGGCTGGGCCCGCTTATTTAGTTATTGTTTATCAAAACTGTGGTTTTTAGGTGTTACGCTGCTGGTGCTGGCGGCTCTATTAGTGAGCGGATTAAGGGCCAGTTTACCGTATTTAAACCGGTATCACGTTGAATTTAGCCATTATATCCAACAGCATTATGATGTTAATTTGACGATATCATCGATCTCTGGTCGTTGGGTTGATGGTGGTCCTGAACTGACCATTTCACAATTGGTGTTTGATGATCTTGAGCGACAAGGGCTGAGATTTGAGACTGAAACTCTTACTTTGCAACTTGATTTACGCCGCTCGTTACTCGCTTTTTCTCCCCGATTGCCTTTGGTTCAACTGGAACACGTTAAATTAACGGTTGGTCAATTAAAAGCAACCCATGTTCCTGGCTCAGATCCTATTCCTGGGCTGTTTAATCTTGTCCAGGATATCGTGGTCAATGATGCTGAGATTATCTTATTACCTGAGATTTATGGCGAACTTCCTCGTACTCATATTGC
>SPKZ01019617.1_pt1 | contig 24389 bp, 27 predicted proteins | sample 2456571 | NCBI WGS metagenome assembly SPKZ01 (sample SAMN11192286, study PRJNA482655) | marine metagenome | biome: ENVO:00000447; feature: ENVO:00000244|ENVO:00000211|ENVO:00000569|ENVO:00002023; material: ENVO:00002151; isolation source: ocean water from marine abyssalpelagic zone ... | reverse complement strand
TGGCCGCGAGCGCAGACGGGGAGATAGAGTGAGACACCTATGGACGCATTTTATTTTCTCAAAAAAATTTTTCAAAAATTAGAATTCTGTGATATAAGCAGTGCCATGAGAAACAAGTATTACCAGTCCGCGAACGTTACGGTTACCGATGTCACTGATTCGGGAACCACGACCCCTAACCTTATAGCGGTATCATTAGCCGTGACTGGTGGTTCAAATGCCACGATTGCTGGTGCAACATTCAAGCCCGGTGAAAAACTGGTCCTTGAACATAACGGCCCTTACAATTCTGTCGCGTATGATGCAACGGGAACCACGATCCGTATCGTAGAAGTTGATGAGGCGTAGACCATGTTCTTTGAAGCTGTATCATTGGCAGGGTTCTTGGACTATAACAACACAGTCGCAGCAGCGGACGTGGCTGCTGGCACGTGGTACGATATCCCGAATAATGGTGCAGGGTCGTTTAGTAATCTAGATTACGCACCTGTTGGCATCACCGGGATCATAGATACTTCAACTGGAGCCATCGATCCTACTGGGCTGTCTCTTGGTGATATTCTTCTTATCCGTAATGACTTTACGATCACCCCGACCATCAACGATACACTTATGGACTTCCGGTACTCTTTGGGGACAGGAGCTGGCGCGTACACGCTGCCTAAAAAGTCTATACGTCTGACAAATGGCGCTGGTGTCGCAGACCGTCTGGTTTCGAGCACCGATCTTATTTATATGGGTGACAACAACACACGTTATAACCCAATCGTGTTGCAGGTTCGTTGTTCAGCGGCTTTCAACGTCCTGAACGCTGGATCAGCAATCGCGGTCCTCCGGAGATAAGCCATGTCCTTGAAAGTGTACCGTGATTCAGATGCCAATGCTGCTGTTATAGAAACCACGGCAGACGGTACGTTGGGCATGTTCTTTAACAACGAACTAAAAGCCGTGGGTAATGGTGATGGAACCTTATCCATTATGGACGAACCAAAGTCCACGGCAACGGTCGACTTCTTCGAGGTCGCTAACGTTACGTATTCTGACTTCACCGACTCGTACGGTAACTCACTCGGAGCTGACGAAGCCGCAGTTTGTAACTCCCTCAACGCTATCTTCAGCCATACAGGGTCATCAACAGGGGCCGCGCCTGTCATCACATCCTCTTTGTCCCAGAGCATCAGCGATGGCGATCAGGTCAACTACTTCGCAGAAGCGACAGGCGGTGTGTCCTATGAGTGGAGTAACATCCCAGCAGGTATGAGTGTCAACTCTGCGAATGAGCGTAACTTGATCGGCTCACCTACAGGTGGACCCGGCACGTACAATATCACACTCAAAGCTATTAACTATTTTGGGACAGACACCGAGACAGTTGTGCTCACAGTCACGTCTTCTTATGCGAACACTAAGTCAATTGACTTTGAGAACCAAGACTACCTAGGGGCCAACGCGTCATTACTCGACGCCATCCTTGGCCGGGCGTCTAATGGTGCTGGCTCTAGCGATGCGTGGACGATCCACTTGTGGTTCAAGGGAAGCACAAACAGCACCGGGCAGACTATCTTCTACTTCGGAGACAATGACACTACTAATGGTGGCCATATAAATCTTCGCTTTATCGGCGGTACAGATACTCTGCGCCTTCAGTATGGTACTACCAACAACTACATACGCTGGCAGAGCACAAACACTGCTCTCGCAGCCGGTGTCTGGAAGCACATAATGATCACATACGATGGCGGCACGACTGGTAGCAGCCAAGCCGACCTAAGCGACTATTATAGCCGCTTCACAGTTTTCATTGATGGTGTTGATGTTACTAGCGCTGGATCGTGGTCCCATAACAACTATGGGTATACAGGCGGCATAGACCCTGACAACCTACGCGTCGGTCGTTATGCGAGCGGCAACTATATGCGTGACGGATGCCGGGTCGACGAGCTGGCCATCTGGGCAGGTGACGAGTCAGCCAACATCGCGGATATCTACAACTCCGGAACACCTCACGACCTTGATCTCCTAGCCTCGTCTCCGGACCATTGGTGGAGAATGGGTGACGGCGACACGTACCCAACGATCCAAGATAATGTCGGCACTGCCCACTTCGTCATGTATAATATGACCGTTGCGGACATCGTGAACGACACACCTTAAAAATATTTCATATCCCTGTTACTTGACCCCGAACCGTGAATCCTGTATCACGGCTCCTGAAGCTTGGAGCTTCAAAGGACCAAACCAAGGCAGGGAGCCATTTTTATGCCCAGTTATCCACTACTAAAATACTTTGCCTATGAGCATCTGCCGGAGCACTTGCAGATTGTCTCGCGTGAATTCCACGCTCTCGCCCATCACCTAGCAGAGGTACTGCCCTATGATCCCGAAACAACTGTCGCCCTTCGTAAACTTCTTGAGTCAAAGGATGCCGCTGTCCGAGCAGCAATCGCTGGAACTAGCTAAGTACAGACGTATTGACCAGCGAGCCCGTAACCGTGTAACTATAAGGACGAACGCAATGTCTAACCCAAACCTTCTTCTCGTCGCCGAGGCCATCAATAGCCTCACTTACCTTGATCTGAAGTCTCTTGTTCTGGGCGTAACCGACCAGCACGAAGAAATCTTCAGTGACGAGGACGATATCCACCTAGCTAATGCAGTTGCTGAATGGGCCAGCGATTACGTAGAAGATAGCCGAACCCCGACAACAGAGGAGCAGCGCGTTGACTCGGTTACCGAAACATCTGCGCGGGACCGCTACTGATGAGTCAGGGCTCATGGGCATCGTCCGTGAGTCTTGGATCGCGCTTAAACTGTTCGCGTTCATCGCTATGTGTGTATTCTTCTCATGCGTAGTGGTGAACTGGATCACCACAGGAAGGTTGTTCTGATGTCCACCCGCCGTTTTATTCGTCGCCAAAGCCAGCTAGTCGTCTGGGGTGTGGGCGTTATGGCTCTGCTTATCGCAGGGTTCATCTACTTCCTGTCCACGCTGCCTCCGCACGACCCCATGACCAGCTTCACTCGTATCGAGTGCCGCATGGGCGGAGCGACCATCGCGGAGGGGTATGCAGAGCGCGACGGAGTGTATCGTCAAACCGTCTATACAGACGACCAGTTAAAGCGTACAATTACCCTGATCCCCGGCACTTATTGTGATCGAAGCTTGGAAACTCTACGCCGGAGTGAGTTGCCGCAATATCTGAGAGAGAAATGATGAAAAATCTTTTCAAACAAAAAGGCGCAGGTGCCGTCTTCATGGCTGCGGTCATCCTCGCGATGGGCGCTATGCTGTGGTTCGGACTCTAACATGCCTAACGTTGCCGCCCCTGATGCTGTCATAACACGAGACGTGAACCGTTATTTCGGAGACCCGACCGTGTTCCCTGTGCGCTTGGGCGTCAACGTGTGCGGTCAGATGTTCACTGATATCTATCACGATGATACAGTCAGACCGGACGAAATCCCGGATAGCTGGTTCGCAGAGGTTCTTCTCTGTAGACTGGTACCTAAATCATGACCCGTGGGCCTTGGATCGTTGACCACGGTTTATGGCCTACGACACACCACGAAGGGCGTAAGCAAACGCGTTTCATTCTCAAAACTACCATAGGAGTGGTATCATTATGCACGGTAATAATCGCGCTCAGCCTGTAAGCTCATTTTCTACACACGCCCCTGACCCCTATTACCTGTTCTCAGACGGTAGCGTACACCGCGACCTGAGCGACTACTTGGATAAGGTGTCAGAACTGTTCCGCTCTGCCATGTACCAGTTGTCAGGTTCGGAGCGGCACAAGCTCATCAAGTTCATAGGTGAAACGCCTCATGTGGATTTTTTCGAGGCCGTAATAGGTGTCGGCGCGTATGCCCGCATCTACTTGCACCGCTGTCGTACTATGGGGTCCAACAACCTTGTCTTCCCGATTGCGACAGTATATGAGCCACCAACCACAGCGCAGAAGGTCGCAGCCAAACTCGCCGCGCAGACACAGCCGGACTATAAGGTTATTCCAGTGGCCGAGATCGTACGCGATTTCCTACCCCACGCCATCTGGCGATGTGCGGAGTTGGACGCCTGTGACCACTTCGAGAGCGGTATCGAGGTGAACATCGAGAAGGCAGTAGGGGTGTCTAGAAGTCAGATGCAGCACCGGGAGCGTTTCTAGATGACTACGTTTCGCCAAGCAGCCTCTTCGGTTAAGCCTAGACGGTGGGACGCGCGCTACGGTGCTAGGAACTACCACATGAACTTTCGTACAGATGCTCTGTCGTCCTATCTGGACTCAATGACCAACACCGAGCGCACCCTATACATGGCTCGTGACCCACGAACCGCTAAACATGTGTATATGTACGCAGGCCTTATGATCCCACTGCCTGAAGAGCGGCACGTGTACCTGAAAGAGGCCAAAGACGTTACAACAAACGAGCAGGTGGCGCTCCGCATGGGCGCGCTCACTGCTGATCAAGTATTGGATAAAGTTGATGTCTCACAAGTCCGAGGTATGGCGAGATATATCGTCGGCGAGTTTGAGAAGCAGCGCCGGAAAATATTAAGTAGGAAAAGGAAATAATATGATTTACGCACTTGATTGTGAGTTTTCGAACTTTAACGGCGATCTTATCTCGCTAGCACTGGTTGCTGCGGATGGTCGCGAGTTCTATTGGACCACCGACCGCCTTCATAAGGCGTACAGCACGTGGGTCGAAGAGCACGTCATCAAAAACCTATCCACGAGATGTACCGACGAGGTCCGTATTCGTGGTGGGCGCAAAGAACTCGCCAACGGTATCACGGGAATGCTGATCGCGGACCCTGAAGCGATGATCATTGCTGATTGGCCGGAGGACTTTGTCCACTTTAACCGAGCGCTCCTGACTGGAGCGGGCCAAATGGTGCCGCTTGGCTCCCTCATGATGGCCATGAGCCGCTGTAATCCGTACGAAGACCTCGAAAAGATAGTTGATGCAGGTAAGGATAGCGCTGTGGAGAGCGAAACGATGCTCAATCAGGCTGTTCGGCACAATGCCCTGTGGGATGCACGCATTTTGATGCAGCACCTGCGTGTAACAGGCGCTGTCCCGCCTCAGGAGGGCTAGATGAGTAAGCCTACCACCTATAAGGACATGTCCGAGGCGCAGAAGCGCACATATCGGGAGCTTAACAGGGCGAACATGATGCAGAAACACGGTGTTCTGTATTACATTGCCCAAGGAGCCAAGCGGCGAGCTAAGGCAGCAGGCCGAGAGTATAGTCTGGACCTATCGAAGTTGGATATGCCATCGCATTGCCCTATAACAGGTGTAGAACTGGCGTACCCAAACTCTGATGCGAAGCTTGATTCACAAGGTCCGCGTGTAAATAGTGTAAGTTTAGACAGAATAAACAACGACATAGGCTACACAGACGACAATGTTCGTGTTATCTCTTATAGCGCGAACCGAATAAAGGGAGACATGACTCGGGAACAGATAGAAGCGCTGTATTATTACACCTTCCCCGAGCGTGCACCAAAAGATTGGAAGGGTATTGCTCATGAAAGCGACGGTGGCGACTAATGTATTCTGGACTTGGGCCAAACTGATACGAAAAAACCAGCATATGTTGGACGAAATCCTAGATGAGCCCTATCAAATCAGCTTCAACGAGCTTTCAGACAGCGCACAGATCGATTTCCCGGACTTAGGCGTATCGTTGAGCGTTAATCGTGTAGCGGAGCGCCATTATTCGTTCTTTTTGAACCGTTGGCTACGAGATTTGCTCCGTATACCGCCTAAAAAGACCCAAGTTGACCCCGAAATGTTCTGCGAAACCGTACAAGTCGCGTTTAACGCCTTTATGGAACAGGATTTCGGGGAATAAACTATGTCAGGCGACACAAAATACTGCAAAGCGTGCCGAAAGGACTTGCCCGTTGCCTCTTTTTCCGAGGGACGGGCTATTTGCAACTCGTGTCGCACAAATCGGAACAATGAAACGATATCTGCGTCCCCTCAGGCCTTCCTTCGCAGGATGCACACCGAGGTAAAAAGCCGCTCAAAGCGCCGTGGGTACAAAGATTTCGACCTAACAGTGGAGGACGTATATGCGCTCTGGGATAAACAAAACGGTCGTTGCGCGCTGTCTGGCTTGCCTCTTACTCACCACTACGATAAAGGGGCCTCCAAAGAGTTCAATGCGTCCCTCGATAGAATTCGCTCGACTGAGGGATATAAAATTGGTAATGTGCAACTAGTTGCTAACCGGGTTAACTTGATGAAAGGCCCATTGGACGAAGCAACACTGTACTGGTGGATAACTGTACTTCACAAAAGCCTAGTAGAGGATAGGACATGAAGAAGGTTCCGGGCTCCCGCGCCCTAAGTGACAAGCAGTCAGCCATTCTAAAGGAAGCACTGCCGTCCTCAAACGATATCGCAGACATGTCAGATGAAGCCGTCGAGGAGCGTATGAACCTTCTCGGCGTTGCTCATGATAAGCTGGACACTCAGAGCCAGCGTTTTGTCATGTTGTACTGCTCTGGGATGACCTACGCTGCGGCTGGCAATGCTGTCGGCATTGATAAGTCCAAAATCCAGCGCTTTGCCAACTCAGATAAGATACAACACGCAATCCGACTGTACCGCAAGGAACAGAAGCGCGCAGTCGACTTCACCCGTGAAGATGCCCATGCCATGTATATGGACGCCTTTGCGACTTCCGATAACGCCACTGAAAAGAAGAATGTGGTGGACTCTTTGGTTAAGCTTCACGACGTAGCTAAACGTCCTGACCCAGTACCGAAGAACCAAATCAACATTCAAATAAATGCTACACAGGAGCAGCTAAAAAGTATGTCGGACGACGAGCTGCTTAAAATTGTGGGCATGGACGAAAGGGCGTTAATCCCAACCCGTGATGACGAGGACGTGGAAGACGCAATAATTTTAGATGACGAAAGCTAATGAAGCGAAAAAGACCTGCCCATCCTGTAGTAAGGTCCATCCTGATAGCCTGTTTATTTATCCCGCTGGTATCTGCCATAATTGCGATAGGATTATTTCTGCTGCTATTCCTAGTGATGACGCTGCCCGTGAGAGAGCGCGGACCCAAGCATCACAGACGGGTCTTCTAAGCGTAGAAGCTGTAGCGAAGTATTTCGACGGCGATAACGCGGACCCGCAACAGGCCACCATACACAAAGCCCGCCAAGAGCTTGCACGCCGCCACCTGCGCCGTCGTAGGCTGCTGCCCTACATCGAGTACAACGAGCCCGACTATCAAGCTGGCTGGGTCCACAAGGACATCTGCCAACGCCTTGAGAAGTTCAGTCAGGACGTGGTCGACAAAAAGTCGCCGCGTCTTATGCTCTTTATGCCTCCACGTCACGGTAAGTCACTGATCGCATCCGTGAACTACCCAGCGTGGCACTTGGGCAACAACCCTAAACACGAAATCATTGCTTGTTCATACTCGGCCTCGCTGGCTATGAAGTTCTCCCGTAAGGTGCGTTCGCAGCTTCGCGATAAACGCTATAAAGAGAGCTTCCCAGACACAGCTCTGGACCCTAGCTCACAGGCCGCAGAAGAGTGGCAGACAACCGCTGGCGGTGGATATGTGGCCGCTGGTGTGTCTGGTCCTATTACGGGTAAGGGTGCGCACGTATTAATTATCGATGACCCTGTTAAAAACAGGCAGGACGCCGAGTCAGAGACCAAGCAGCAAGAGAATATCGACTGGTATACCTCAACAGCGTACACCCGACTCGCTCCCGGCGGAGGCGTGCTCGTTATTCTTACGCGTTGGCACGACGCTGACCTAGCGGGTAAACTCCTAGAGATGGCCGAGCAGGGCGGTGACCAGTGGGAAGTTATTAAGTACCCCGCTGAAGCCACAGAGGATGAGAAGTTCCGTAAGAAGGGTGACCCCCTACACGCCGCTCGATATGACCTAGAAGCTCTTAAGCGCATCAAGCGCGCGATCCCACCGCGTGACTGGGAGGCTCTGTACCAACAGAACCCAGTGTCTGACGATGGTGACTACTTCAAACGCGAAGACATCAAGTATTACGACGAAGACACTGTCGATCTTGAGAAGATGTCGTTCTACCAAGCATGGGACTTGGCCATCGGTGAGAAGGACAGGAACGACTACTCGGTCGGCATCTGTATCGGTGTGGACCAAGAGGACAACATGTACGTCGTGGATGTCATACGAGGGAGGTACGACGGCTATGAGCTGGTTGAGCGAATATTAGATTTCTACGAGCTGTGGAACCCCGGCATTGTCGGGATCGAAAAAGGCCAGATCGAAATGGCCATCGGGCCGTTCCTCAATAAAAGGATCGCGGAACGCAAGCTCTACTCTATGTATATCAAAGATTTGCGTACCGGAAGACGAGATAAAGAGTTGCGGGCGCGCTCTATTCAGGGTAGATTGCAGCAAGGTCGGGTATTCTTCCCGCCCCGAGAAGCTTTTACTGGCCCTCTTGTGGCTGAAATGTTGCGTTTTCCTATGGGCGTCCATGACGACCAAGTAGACGCACTTGCATGGGCGGGTTTGATGATTGAAGAATTTAGTGTTATACGGGACAAGAAACCCGAGAAAAAGAAATCGTGGCGAGATCGTCTTAAGGGTATCGCAAAATCTAGCTCCAACAAGACGGCAATGAGCGCATAATGGCTTTAAAGACTTCTCAGGACGTTAAGGACATGCAGACGGCCACTGTTCAGTGGAACCGATACGTGCGTGCTCGGGACAACGGGCACACTAAATACGTCACGATGGCGAAGAAATGCGACGATTACTACCAAGGTAACCAGTGGGACCAAGACGATGTCGACAAACTGACGCGTCAAGGCCGCCCCGCGCTCACTGTAAACACCATCCTACCGACCGTGAACGCCTTCTTGGGCGAACAGTCGTCCCGACGAGTCTCTTTCCGCGTTAAGCCTAAGCGAGCCAGCTCCAACGAGTTGGCTTCTGTCATGACGAAGATCATGCAGCACGTGGCTGACGAAAACAACCTACACTGGGTTGAAAGCCAAGTCTTCTCCGACGGTCTGATTATGGACGGTCGCGGCTATTACGACGTGCGTATGGACTTCTCAGAGAACATTGAAGGCGAGATCAAAATCAAAGCCCTCGACCCTCTCGACGTGCTCGTAGACCCAGACGCCAAAGAATACGACCCTTCCACGTGGAACGAGGTCTTCTACAGCCGTTGGCACACTATTGAAGAGATCAAAGAGATGTACGGGCCTAAGAAGGCCTCCAAGCTCGAATTCCTCGCAGAGAACGGCAACTACTTCGACCGCGACTCAATTGAGTTCGAACGTCAGTCGTTTGGCGATGTTGACGAGAGTACCTACCATTCCGCTGTACCTCACGACGAAGAAGCTAGCACCATGAAGGCGCTGCGCGTCATTGAGCGCCAGCACATGAAGGTTGTCCGTAGAGACTACTTCGTGGACCCTGAAACGGGAGACCAGTCTCCTGTACCGGGAGCATGGGGTGAGCGTAAGGTGAAGAAGTTCGCCAAGCAGTTCGGACTTACCGTCATCTCCAAAGCCGCTAAGCGTGTACGCTGGACCGTGACCTGCGATAAGGTTGTCCTGCACGACGAATGGTCGCCCTACGACACATTCACCATTATACCATACTTCGCTTACTTCCGCCGGGGTAAGCCTTTCGGCATGATCCGCAACCTGATCTCAAGTCAGGAGCAGCTCAACAAAGTTAGCTCGCAAGAGCTGCATATCGTCAACACGACTGCTAACTCAGGCTGGCTTGTCCAATCTGGGTCGCTCGCGAACATGGACCCAGACGATCTGGAAGACCGTGGCGCTGAGACAGGCCTCGTAATCGAATATGCGCGGGGTGCAGACATTCCTGAGAAAATTACGCCCAATACCATACCGACAGGCCTTGATCGCATCTCAGCGAAGGCTATGAGCCATATACGCAATATCTCAGGTGTTTCTGACTCTATGCTCGGCTCAGATAGCCCAGAAGTGTCAGGTGTGGCCATTGAGAAGAAGCGCGACGTTGGTTTGAACCTCATGCAGGTTCCACTGGAAAACCTCGCATACACGCGCACTATGCTTGCCAACAAGATTAAAAACCTGATCCAGCGCTACTACACGGAGCGCCGGGTGTTTCATATCGTTAAAGATGAGGACGATCCACGGGAACCACGTGAAGAACTAGTCGTGAACGAAGAGCAGGAAGATGGGACCGTGTACAACGATCTCACTCAAGGCGACTATGAAACAATCATCACAACTGCTCCCGCTCGCGATACCTACGACGAAGTACAGTTCGCGGAGGCCATTGCTATGCGATCTGCTGGGGTTGCTATCCCCGATGATATTATTGTTCGTTATAGTAATCTGGACAAACGTGAGGAGATCGCGAAACGACTCCGCATCCAGTCTGGAGTAGAAATGACGCCGGAACAGCAGGAACAAGCTGCTATCCAAAACCAGATTGCCATGATCAACGTCCAACTTGAGATCGGTAAGCTCGAAGCTGAGATTCAGAAAATCCAGTCCGAGACCCAGCTCAACATGGCGAAGGTCGGCGATATGACGCAAGTCCAACCGAACCTCGAACTTACACGTTTGCAGACTGAATTGCAGACGCGTATGGCCGAACTTGACTTGCGCCGCGAGTTGTCAGAGATGACTAACCAAACTCGACTGCAACAGTCCGAGCAGAATATGGGACTGAAACTGGCTACGACCGCGATGACCACGGCTAGCCGCCAACAACCTACAAAGACTGGAGAGTCATCAAATGGCAAAACAAGCGATCCTAGCGACTGAGGACGAACTGGAACTTGACTTCACTGCGGGTGCAGATGAGGAAGAGGATAACGGTGAAGCCCTTGATATGAACTTCGGTTTCGGCGAAGATGAAACGCCGGAAGACGATGACGACGAGTCCGACAAGGGCGAGAGCACCGACGACGGCGAAGAGGCCGACGAGGGTGATGACGATGGCGAAGCCGAAGAAACTGAAGAGTCTGACGAAGACGAAGGTGAAGAGACCGACGAGGAAGAAGAGGAAGGCGAGCCTGACAAGGGAGGAGAAGACGATACTCCTGAAGCAGAGAGCGAGGAAGAGGGCGAAGAGGAAGAGCCAGAAGATGCTGGAAAGGCAAAGGCTTCGAAATCTGGTCCTATGATCCCTAAGACTCGGTTCGACCAAGTCCTAAATAAAAACAGGGCTCTACAAGCCAAACTCGACGCCCTTGAGGCCAAAAACGCCAAGGCAGACGAAGGTGACAAAGAGCCCGAAGCGTACGACTTCGACGCCAAAGAGGCTGAATACCAAGACCTTATCCTCGACGGTGACACTAAGAAAGCTGCTGACCTACGCCGTGAAATCCGTGCTGCCGAGCGCGCTGAGATTATGGCTGAGGTGAACAAGTCCACTAGTGAGTCTAACACACAGGACCGCGTAGCGGACGCCCTGCAAGACGCGGCTCAAGAGTGGTATGACGCCTACCCACCGCTTAACCCGGATAGCGATAATTTCGACAAAGACCTGACTGCCGATATCGTGCGTGTTAGGAATGGTTTAATCGCTAGCGGTTCTAATGCTGTTGACGCCCTCAACGAAGCAGTGGAGTTGCAGCTTGCACGACGTGGACTCATTGAGCCGGAAGGCCAGACTAAAGAAGAGCCAAAACCTGCTGTGCGGAAAAAGCGGAAGAAAAGTTCAGTTGCGGCGAAGATTAAAGCACAACGATCGCAGCCAGCAGAACAAGGCGGTGAAGGGGCTGCTACCCGAGCTTCGGAAGATGAGATCGACCTAGACAAGCTCAGCGACGAAGAGTTCGACGCCCTGCCAGCAAAAACACTGGCCCGACTGCGCGGCGACGTCCTCTAACCTTAAAAAATATGTAATCTGGCACTTGACCCCGTATCGTTTATCGTGATATGGGGTCTTTGTCGTACTAATAGGAGACGATATTCCTATTCGCTTATCGCGTAACGATAGAAACCTTTCGCTGAGCAGAGCGATATCTGTGACGGGCTCGTGACCTAGAAATTAGACGTTGTTCGATTGCCAATCGTATATGGCGCACAAACCGTTTAAACCCGAAGTATTAGGAGGCCAATATGGCTTTGACTAACTTTGCGGCTCTGACTAACGAACAACTGACCGCATGGTCACGTGATTTTTGGAAAGTCGCCCGCAACAACTCTTTCATCAACCAGTTCGCTGGTAAGGGCCAAAACGCTCTTGTCCAACGCGTTACAGACCTGACCAAGACCAAAAAAGGTACTCGGGCAGTCCTTACATTGCTCGCCGACATGACTGGCGACGGTGTTACTGGTGATAACACTCTTGAGAACAACGAAGAGCGCCTGCGCTCAGACGATATCGTAATCGAGCTGGACCAGCTACGTTTTGCGAACCGTTCAAAAGGTAAACTCGCCGACCAGAAATCTGTCGTTAACTTCCGTTCGAACTCTCGCGACAAACTGGCTTACGCTATGGCCGACCGTTGCGACCAGCTTGCGTTCCTCACGCTCTCTGGTGTTTCTTACGCGATGAAAACAAACGGTGCTCTCCGCCCAACCAACCCTCAAGCAGGTCTTGAGCTGGCTGATCTGGAATTTGCATCTGACGTTTCTGCACCAACATCCAACCGCCACAAGCGCTGGGACGCCTCTAGTGGCCTCATCGCTGGTGACACAACCGCAGTCGCCGCTGCTGACACACTGTCTTATCAGGCGATTGTTGAGCTGAAAGCTTACGCTAAAGAGTCGTTTATTCGCGGCATCCGAGGCAAGGGCGGACAAGAGGTCTATCACATGTTTGTGACGCCGACCCAAATGTCCAAACTGAAGCTCGACGCTGACTTCCTTGCCAACGTCCGTAACGCAGGCGTCCGTGGCCAATCGAACTCTCTGTTCGCTGGTACGACTTCTGTAATGGTCGATGGTGTCTACATCCACGAGTTCCGCCACGTCTTCAACACACGGGGTGCAACAACTGGAACGTCCTCTAACGCTGGCGCTGCTGGCTATAAGTGGGGCGCAGACGCCGATGTTAACGGTGCTCGTGCACTGTTCTGTGGAGCGCAAGCTCTCGCAATGGCCGACATCGGTAACCCAGAAGTCGTTGAGAAAAACTTCGACTACGACAACCAACACGGTATTTCTATCGGTAAGATTCTTGGCTTCCGTAAGCCTAAGTTTATTGCTGACATCCACGGTGGTGCCACTGAAGACTTCGGTGTTATCTGCCTAGATACCGCAATTTAAGGGGAGCTTAGACTATGGCTACTTACGCAACAGACTACTCCACCTCTAACAGCGCCTACACTCCCGGTCTTAACGGCGAGATTGGCGTTCGGGAAGTGACCTTTACGGTTACTACTGCTCTAGCCGGAGCCGACGTGATTCAAATGATCCCCGTCGCTGAAGGCGAGCGTGTCCTCGACGTGATCCTTATCTCTGAAGATTTGGACACCGGAGGTTCTCCTGCAATCGTTCTTGACGTAGGCGACGGTGACGATCCTGATCGCTTCGTCGATGGCGCAACGATTGGCCAAGGTGGCGGAATGGCCCGTATGAACGGTGCTACTCCAATCAAAACCTACGCTGCGGACGACACTATCGACGTAACAGTCGCTACCGGCCCAGCGACTGGCGCAACTGGTGTTGACGTGACTCTTCGCGTCTTCCTCACACGCGGCTAGGCTTATATTAGAGCATTACGCTCCGGGGTCGGCCAAGCCGACTAGACTTAGGCACCGAAACGTGCGAAATAATAGCTCCCGCAACCACGCGGGGGCTATTTTTATTAGGAGTAAACATGCGGATCAAAGCACGTGATGACTTTTACCACTCTACCCTAACGGGCGCAGCTCTGCGTATGGACAAGGGAGATATTAAGAACGTATCCGAGGAGCTGGCGCTCCAAGTGATTGCGGACGGCAAGGCCTTCCCAATGGAAGACGACGCCGATGAAACTCCAGAAGAGAAAGGGAACGACGATGTCGTACTACAAACCGAAACCAAAACCGAAACCAAAACCGAAACCAAAACCGAAGAAGTAGACGAAGTTCCGCTCGATCCTGAGATTGTGAATGCTATGGTGACCATCGCCGAAGAAGGTGACGAAGATAAACTCACCCAAGACGGCAAGCCGAAAGCCTTTGCGGTTAAGGACTTTCTAGGTTATACTGTGGACTCAGAAGCGCGCGAAAACGCGTGGCACCACGCCCAGAAGCAACTTCCGAAGGAATAGCAAATGGCTACCGCAGCAAGTGTAATTATCTCTCGTGTTAGAGAAATGCTCGTTGACCCTAGCGGCGTACGCTGGAGTGACGCGAGCCTCTTGCTGTGGATAACCGATGCGCAACGCGAGATCGCCCTGTTCAAGCCAGACGCCACAGCGACACATACCAATGTGACTCTGGCCGCAGGGACTCGACAGACACTGCCTGCGGCAGCCAATAGGCTCCTGCGGGTTGTCAGAAACACTTCCTCAGATGGTTCTACACCCGGTCGCTCCGTACGAGCCGTAGGCCGGGAAATTCTGGACGCCCAAGAGCCCAACTGGCACGACGCAACGGTGACGGGAGAAGCTGCCCACACCACAATCGTGAAGAATTATTACTATGATCAAGAGGAACCCTCGGCCTACTACGTCTTTCCCGGCGTGTCTGGCAACGCTTATGTGGATATCGTATATTCAGCAATACCCGCAGTCGTGGACGACACAACCGACGAGCTTGAGGTTTCGGACCTCTACCTTAATGCGGTCGTAGACTACGTACTGTACCGCGCTTACAATCGTGAGTCTGAGTACGCTACTAACCGTGAGAAAGCCGCACAGCATTTCAGCATGTTTATGACGACCGTAACAGGTAAGTCACAACTGGATGCTATTACTGGCCCTAACACTCGACGTGGGATGAATTCAAATGGCTAAAGACTACGACGTCTTCGTACCTCACATTCTGCCGCTTTGCCCCGGCGCTCCTGACTTCCTCATCGAGCGTGTGGCGCGAGACGCAATCATCGAACTCTGTCAGGATACCCGTGCGTTGCGCCGACAGATTGACCCAATCACCCTGATCGCTAACGAATACGAGTACGGCCTTGAGCCGCCTGCCAACACAGTCGTGCACGATATCGACTACGTGAGCTACAAAGGCGACCTGCTGAAACCTGTCACAGCCCGTATGTTGGAGCGCGACACGCCCGACTGGCGTAACCGTACAAGCTCTCGCCCGCGCCTATATATCAAGTACAAGCCTGATACGTTGTACGTGGTCCCTAAACCGACAGCCACGATTGCTGATGCGTTGGACATCTCCTTGATCCTTAAACCATCGCGCTCGTCCCTGACGTTTGACGACGAACTGTTCGAAGAGTACTTCGACACAATCGTTAACAATATTCTGGCTCGCCTTATGCGTATGCCAAAGAAGGACTGGACTGATAAACAATCAGCCGCTGAATACTACGCTCTGTACCAGACTGATATTGACCGTATCAGACGTGAGGCACGGAAAGCAACTGGCGGGGTCGCGCCCGTCGTAGGCTATGGAGGCATAGGTGGAGCATCAGGAAAACTCTCCGACTCTTGGTGATATCAACAAAGAGTGGAGCCGAGTTAAGCCCCGTCTAGAGCAACTGTGTATCGACAACCCCCAAGACTGGACTCCGCTAGATGTAAAGCGTGAGTGTACTGAGGGATGCGGTATCTTCTTTTGCAATGACGAAGGTTTTGTGGTAGTAAAGATTTACACATCGGAATACACCGGGGAGAAGACGTTCTTCATCTGGATAGCCTGTGCGTACGAACTTGGCCATGAATATGTCAAAAAGCATTTGCCGTTCTTTGACTTCATTGCTAATAAGATGGGATGCAAGTGGATCGAGACTGCTTCACCCGTAGACGCTCTAGAGCCTTATCTGGTTGGTTGCGGCTTCACAGTCCGGACCAGATTTTTTGCGAGGCAAGTGAATGAGTTCGAAACCTAAGTCAGCGGACTATCAACCGGGGAAAGACGCCAAGGCAGCAGCTTCCGTCGCGCTCGCAGAGTACAACCGCTTTAAGACAAAATTTGACCCGCTTCTACGTCAGATGCGGGATCGTGATGTTTCTGATGAGGTCGGCTCCATTGTTCGTGGACGCGCGAACGCTGATGCGATGCAGACACTCACAGACCCGTCGAACCTCTCCCTTCAATCACTTGGCAACGCTGACATTGAAGGCGCTGTTGGCGAAGGTCTCGCGGGTAATCTTCAACAAGCGACTGAGCAGGTGCAGACCGCAGAGAACGAGCAAGACCTCGGTGTACTCTCAGCCGCACGTGGGCAGGCTGCTACTGCGCAGTCCGGCCTCTCACAGGCTGCTCGCCTAGAAAGTAACGAGCGTCTGCAAGAAGCGCGGCGTAAGCAGTCTTCTGCGCAGACACTCATCGACGCTGGTGTTAAACTGGGCTCTGCTGTCGTAGGGACTGGTTTCCGCAACAAAATGGGCGGAGGCGATTTCTTCACTCCGAACGCTTCAACTGTTGAAGGCGAATTCGCGGCTCCTAGCCTCAAAGAGCGCTTCTCTATTGGTATAGGGAGACTGTAATGCCTGTAGGACTCGGATATCTACCCGGACAGACACCACGCGTGACAGGCGAGGGTATAGCCGCGATCCCGCGCCGGGGTTACTCCTCTAACGTCGCATCCCTACCAGAGGTGTCCGACCCAGAAGGCACCTTCGCTCGGATTACTCGGGGCGAATATCAAGACTTCGTGCGCGACTTTGGAGCCTTCGAAGACGAGCTTATCGACCGCGCTCAGACTGACACGTCGCTTGTGGATCAGGCTAAGGAAGACCGTGGTGTCGCCGCTGGTGTGGCCGCAGGGGTTGCTCGACGCAACGCTGAACGGTACGGCGGCGGAGCGCTGACACAAGCTCAACTTAATGAGCAGAGACGTGCGCTGGGCCGATCCGCTACGCTCGGTGGCGTGCAGTCTGTAAACGACGCCCGCTTGGCCCAGCGTGACCTAAACCAAAGCATGCTTGCAGGTTTGATCGATATCGGGCAAGGTGTGAACCAGACCTCGCAGGCTGGACTGGCTGACGCTGCTGCCAACGCTTCACAGCTTGATCAAGCATACCGTAACGCACGTACGCAGTCGCGTAACAACACAATCGGCACAATCGCTTCTCTGGGCTCTGCTGCCCTTATTGCTGCCGCTATATAGGTGATAGAATGAGCAATATCGCAAACAGCATCATCGGCGGTCTTAAGTTCGCCGCAGGCGGAGATGACGAACACACCCGCCGTGTTGAACAGGCTACACGAAACGAAGCTCTCCGTAGGGACCTAGACGTAAAGAACGCCCAGACCATCACACAGCGCATGAACGCAGACGGCTACAACTTAGAGTCAGACGGTACAAAAATACGCGTGGACGCCGTAGGTATGCTAGACAGCAACCCTAACCTAATGGTGGACCTACTTAACGCAGACGGTAGGGATATGCTTAAGTTCGTAGACGATAAGGGCCGTACCGTTAGCACGGAAGTCGTGGGTTTTGATCGTGGTCCGAACGGCGGGTATATCCCAATGATGAGGACTAGCCGTGGAGTTCGTCCAATGACCGAGAACCGCTCCACCAGCAACGAAGACCCTATTGTCGAGTTGTCAGGCGAGGACCTGAACGCTATGGTCACGGATGCATACAAGAAGCAATCAGCTCTAGCAGGTGTAGACTTCATACTCGGCGGCGAACTGGCAAAGATCGACGAGGCCCTTCGTCCAGCCCTAGAAAACGCAATAAAAGGTGGGGCTATGAGCAACCTTGCTCTAGACATCGCGCGCGAGCAGACAGGCGGCGACGTAGCTGCTATGAGTGAAATGTATGCTATCGTTGGCCGCACACCTGACGAAGCGATGCCTGACCTGCTGACTGAAATGGGCGCTGACCCACAGCAGATCGAAGGCCTGCGCATCCAAGATACTCCTGACGAAGCCGAGAGCCTGCCACCTCCTACAGGGCGCGACACAGGCGCTGCTATGCCAGACACGCCGTCAATCAAGCCCGGAGAAGTCGGCGACCGCGCGTCTCTAGAACCTCTCAGAGCTGAGATCGCAGAGCTTGAAGCTAAGCCTAAAAAGACTCGCAGAGACCGGCAATTGCTGGCCCAGAAGAAACGCGAGCTGAAGCGTTCTGGCGATAAGGTCGACGCACCGGGCAAACTACAAAGGCAGGCCGAGACATTTGATATGCCGCTATTCGGGGCTATTAAATCCTTCGCTAACTCTATGGGCATCACCAAAGAGGCGATAGAAGGATCGGAAGTCGAACAGCGCCAATCGGAAAACGCATTCTTTGGCCACTTCACGTCAGGTAAAACACCCGACCAAGTCCCCGGCTTTGCTCCACAAGATGTTGGCCGAGCGATTGACCAAGGCGCACAAATTCCAGCAGAGCAGCAGCAACAAGTCGTTGAGAAACTGCGCCAAGACGGCGTACAGAACGTTGAAGATATGTTCACTATGTCCGATATGGATACAGTGCTTGAGGCCGCACGCGTCATTGCTATGACGAGCGAGGGCTCACGTAAAGATAAGCTAGACATCTACAACTCACTCGTTGGCCGCGCAGTTAACACTGTGCAGACGGGTAACCCAAATCTATCGGCGAAGGACGCCACGGAGCAGAAAATCGAAGCCTTCAAAGCGACGACTGCTCGTATGAAGGAGGTAACTGATGCTAAAGAGAAGAAGTCTGGGGGCTCATCAATCACCGCTCTTAACAACACTCTGGATGAAGTCGAATCTGTGTGGCTCGGAACAGGTCCAGACGGTACAAAAGGCGCTGGCTCACTGTTTAAAAAAGACGGTTCCTATAAAGCCCCAGACGCCCGTGCTAGAGCTGCTGTCATCCAACTGTCTCGTAGAGCCGATGCGATTAAGCGTGACGCTAGCCTATCGGATGCCGACAAGATGGAAGCTCTCGCTGAGACCGCCTCGCTTCAGTCGCAGTACCTCGCGGCGGTTGTTGCTGGTAATAACACTTCTTGGTTTGCTCCCGGTTCTGCATTCAACGACATGTTCTTCAGCCTCAAGGGCCGTGCAAACCCTTTCGAGAACCTCTATATCTCTGAGTTCTCCGCAGACGGTCGCCCTAAGCGGTACAGCGTTGTGGACTCGCAAGGCCGACCAGTGGACGGCTCCGTCCCTGCGTCTACCGTCACAGGAAGTGGTATCACAAACGCCGATTACGACGTACTTACTCAGGTCGCTCTTGCCAACACCGTCCGGATTGGAGGAGTATCCCCAGAACTTCAGGAGCGTGCACAAAATGTCATTGTCGGGAATTAGTGCTGAAATGATCGCTGCTGCTGATGCGGCAGAACCAGCTTTGATCCATAAAGAGAGCAGTGGCCGTTCGGATGCATTAGGCCCTGTAATCGAGTTCGGTGCCAACCGTGGCGACCGCGCACGCGGCCTATTCCAAGTTATGCCTATTACAGCGCGCGACCCCGGCTTCGGTGTTGCGCCTGCCGCCAACGACTCGTTCGAAGAGTACGAGCGCGTAGGCCGTGACTACTGGCGCGCAATGGTGAACCGTTATGATGGAGACGTAGAGGCGGCTGCTGTCGCATTCAACGCAGGCCCCGGCAACGCTGATAAGTTTGTCCGGGCTGGTAAAGATTACTCTGTCCTTCCTGACCGTGCACAAACTGAGCCTTATGCTAGATTCATCGCACAATCCGTGGAAGGAGGTGGCAGTAGCGACGGTACTGCCAGTGCAAAAAAGCCTAGCGGTATCAAGGCGCTATCTCTCGATCAGGCCTTCCAAGGCGAAGACGAAGGTACTGCCGAACCAGACGCAGGGCAGGAACTGGACTTCAGCTCCATCACTGCGGGTATGCTCATCGCCCAAGATTTGAGCCAAGACCCTTACACAGACGACCTATCAGCCGCTCTTATCAACGAGCTGCCAGAAGACTTTAACCCAGTCCCTCCGGGCGATCTGGGTGAAGTGTTTATGCGCGGCGTCAGCATGGGCGGTCAGAACATCTCCGCAGAGCTGGCTCGTACACAGGGCGCGTTCGACGCGTTGATTGGTAAAGACGAAGCTGCCGCTGCAAACTTCCGCGAAGCTGACTCCAAATCTATGCTGGCTTCCAACCAAGCTGCTGGCTTGCAGACTTTCGGCGAGTTCTTGGCTGAGCCAACTGTAGACGGCTTCCTTGAGCAGGCCTTCCTCGGAGCTGGTCAGGCTGCGCCTTCTATCGGCGCTACCATTGTTTCTGCATTCACTACAGGTGGGACAGCGGCCCTCGCTGGCCTAGCTGGACGCGAAGTCGTCAAAAGAGCTGGCACAGAGGCGACAAAGAAGATCGTCAAAGATATCGCCAAGAAGAAGCTCAAAGGCGAAGCTCTGGACGCTAGCGAAGAGGTCATCCTGAAAGCCTCCTACGGCACGATGCGCCAAGCCATGACCAACTTCAAAGCTGGTGCAGTAGCTGGGGCGGTCGCAGTAGACTACCCGCAGATGGTTGGCTCAGTTGTAAATGAGTATCAGGAAGCAGGGTACGATATATCTGCTGAGGAAGCCTTAAAGGCGTTCGGTGCTGGTGTGCCTCTCACTGCTGTAGGCGTGGGTGGTGAAGCGTTGATCGTGAACAGCTTCATCAAGGTTGCTAGACAGAAAGCCGGAGAGAAAGGTGCCAAGAGCATCTTCACCCGTTACGCCCAAGACCTCGCAAAAGGTGTTGGCAAAGGCTCCGCAGTTGAGGGTTTGACAGAAGGCGTCCAAGAGGGTGGCATCGTCGCACTGCGTAACGCTATCGATGAAGACTATGACGCTCAAGAGGGTCAGCTTCGTATCGCCCAAGCTGTGTTCACTGGCCTCGTAGCTGGTGGCGCTGTTGGTGCAGGCGGTGCTCCTGTTGCCACAACGGCTTCTATCCTGCGGTCACCACGCGAACGCGCGCCTGTAGACCCAAACAATCCAGAGGCTTCAGAGGAAATCTTCCCCGGCCAGCCGATCATGAGCAGCTTCACAAACGCAGCTATGGCAGCGGGCCGTATGATCGATCAGGTTATCGCTAAACGGAAAGAGGCGATCCTGATGCGCGAGACCACAGGTGTTGGTGAGGCAGCTCCGTCTCAGCCAACTGCTGATCCTATGGAGGACATCAACGCCCAGTTCGCAGCAATGCACAATGAAGAAGCCCCTCGCCAAGCGGTTCTCCTCCCTGAAGGATCGCCTATGTTTGAGGCTTCGCAGCGTAACAACCTGCTTGAAGACGGCCAGATCAGCGAAGTTAAGTATGAGGGGATGCCCTCTGTGTTCGTGGCGAACGTCCCGAACGTAGGACTTGTCATCGTAAAAGACGAGGCTACTGCCCGCCAAGCTCTCGAACAACGGGGCAGCGAAGAGTTCCTAGCCGGGGTGCTGGGCTTCTCTGGCACCAAGCCAGCAGACGCAGACCGCGTTGTGCGCGTTAAGCTCAAAGACGGCGGCTTCATCTCAGAAGAGGCGACCAACGAGGCTGGTGAGAGAGCCGCGTACGCTCGTGCGCTTCAGAACCCACAAGACTCAGTTGAGATCGACATCGTGTCTACAGAGCAGGCTCTGGAAGATCGTAAGGCACGCGCCGACGGTGAGCGACAGGCTGTCATTGATGAGGCAGGCCTTGAGCAGGAGGTAGATGAGTATAACGACAAAGTAGAGTTCCGCGATGTGGACCTTACTCCGCAGGATATGGGCAGCTATGCCCCCTTCACTAAAGATCAATCTGTCAAAAACGAGGACTTCGTAGAGAAGTTCAACCGTATGATCGAGCGTCTCCCCGAGGAAGATCGGGCTGGTATGCAGAAATTCCGAGGAGTTATGTCAGACAGCCTGCTAAACGGAATAATCGCTATACAAGACACTGATATAGACGGTGTACGGTTCGAACCTATACTGTCTGTAGAAGGCGAAAGATTGCGGCTGCAACGCGTTCCTACAGAGGAGCTGACAGAGGCTAAAGAACGTGCGGCAGAGTTCCGGCAGGCTATACTGGACACTGCGTCTACTAACACACGCGACAACCCAGAGACACAACCTTTCGTCGTTATCACGCCGGAAGGTATAGAGGTCGCCCCCAACTTGTCCCGCCTGATTAACGCGGCTAAGGGCCTGAATGCGAATGACAAGACAGCGCAGGTTGGGGAAAAACTATCACCCGAGCAGCAGGCACGCAACGGCCTGCTCCGTGCAGTCGAGACGCTGATCGACAACGGCTACCAACTACAAATCCGTGGGACTAACGCTCCCGTCCAACTCTCCCTGCGCGAACTGAAAAAGCACCCAGAAGTCCGTAACTTCGTATTTTACCGTAGTGGCAAGATGCGCATGACGTACGAAGACTTGCTGAAGGTTGAAGCGCCCACAACCCGTGAGCACCAAATCGCTGTGGAGAAGCAGGAGAATGAGAAAGCCCGCATTGCTGCCATCAAGGACGACAAAGTTCGTGAGCAGGAACAAGACCGCTTTGAAGCTGAGAAGTTCGGCTTCGACCCAAACGAGATCACCGAGGAAATCTCGAAGCCTGAGAACGATCCTGAGGAACGCGCTCAACGAGATGCTGAGAAAGCTGGCGCGTACGACGGACCTAAAGACGATATACGCAAACCAATCAAGCCGACCGAAGAGCAGGCACGCCGTGCCAAGGCCAAGGAAGCGGTTAAGCGCAGCAAGTCTAAGAAGAAGCCCGCTCCGAAGCCCAAGCCAGAGCCGGATGTTATCCCGTCCAGCCGCCTCATCAACGAGACTTGGGTGGAAAACAAAGGCGGTGTCGGCGTAGGTAACGAGCCTGAGCTTAAGGTACAGAAAGACCCTAAGCGCCCTAGAACTGACCATACTAAGTCACTTATGAAGAGACGGATTGACAGCACGCTTGCGCCTACTGGGTACAAGCTGACTGATCGTATCTACAACATGGCAACCAGCCTATTCACTTTCCAGCGCCCGATCATGATCGTGTCTGCGGCCCGCTTGAAGAAAGACGCTAAGACCTTGATTGGAGAGGATAAACTCTTCACCAACAAGAAGTTCATGCAGGGTGTAATGGACGACATGTCTGTTGGTAAGACGCAGGGTCTATTCATCCCTACAATCTCCGTTGACGTTATCATCGTGAATGACATCAAAATCCCTGACGGCCTGACGAAGGATGAAGAGGAAGCCTACCTCGGCACGGTTATCGCACACGAGATCGGACACGCTGTCTTCAAACACGAGTTCAGCCGGATCGCCGCAGACCAAGGCCTGAAAAAGAAACTCTGGGACGCCTACGTCGCTGACGTGAAGAAACTGGGCAAGAACAAACCTTCTCAGTACGAGAGCAGCGTTCGTGGTTTTGAAGAGTGGTACGCTGACCAAGTGGCGGCTACTGCTCTGGGTCGTGCACAGAAAGCCTCCAACACCGCTGGCGGCGCGCGTAAATCTCCTACGGTCCTTCGTGAGTTCCAGCAGATGGCACGCAAGCTCAAGGACTTCTTTGAACGACTTAACAAGCTGTTCTCTGGTCGCTTGACGAAGAACAAGGTCTTCAACGAGTACCTTGATGACGTTGTTAAGCTGCACAAGTCATACAACGCTGTGATCGGTCTCGGCCCTATGCCTCAGAGCATCAGCTTCACAGAGGAAGCGGCCATACGTGACCTCATCAACGAGACAGATACTCCTAAGAACAAGGCACGCGCACGCCGCGTAGCTCGTCTTACTAAGAAGCTGATGGAAGGCGGCAGCGTAGAGTGGCTGAAGCGACACCTGTTCGCAGCGGACGATTACCTGCGTTCCAAAGGCGCTGGCGGTAAAGACCTCGCCAAGTTCTTCTACGGGAAGTCCCAGTCTAAGGAAGCTCAAGGCTTCCACATGGCTAAGAACCACGCGCACAACCGTCTGATGGCTCGCCTGTCACGCGCGCTTGATCTGCCTATTAGCTTCACCGAGAAGCAGTTGAACTCGCCTGAAATCCGTAAAGCCTTTGAGCAGGCAGCGGATGAGACAATCCCGACCAGCCAGCTTCAAGGCAAAGCGAAGCGCATCCGTAAGTTCTTCGACCACATCTTCGACAACTACATCACTGACCCTGACACTGGGAACAAGTGGGTGGACGTGAACCGCCGCACCAACTACGCACCGCGTAAACTGGACGCCGAAGCGATCCGCAAGAACAAGGACGGCTTCCGCCGCTTCCTTCTGAACTATATGAACGACGGAGCTGCTGGCGGTGTTATCGAAGCTGTGACTGGCCTCGGCGATGGCGGCGACCCTGTTGGACGGCCTGCGTTCGGCTCAGGTAAGACGCGTACGATGGAGAACGTTCCAACCAAAGACCTGATCAAGGCTGGCTGGGTTCTCGA
>SPKZ01022294.1_pt1 | contig 24391 bp, 31 predicted proteins | sample 2456571 | NCBI WGS metagenome assembly SPKZ01 (sample SAMN11192286, study PRJNA482655) | marine metagenome | biome: ENVO:00000447; feature: ENVO:00000244|ENVO:00000211|ENVO:00000569|ENVO:00002023; material: ENVO:00002151; isolation source: ocean water from marine abyssalpelagic zone ... | reverse complement strand
TCATGATGTGTATGGCATTGATGGATTAATTTCTTGGTCACATCAACCTCTTGAAATAGGCCTAGTTTTAGCAGCACTTGGTGGATTTCTAATACTAAAAAATAGAGAACATACTAGACTTAAAATTTTAATTCCATTTTCAATAATTTCTTTTCTTTTCTTTACAACATGGCTTGTGTTTAATTTTGCTCTAATTTTTGGACATACAGTACAATGTATTTACATTCATGTGATATTTTCATCAGGATGCTCAATTTTGTAATTTCTTAATTTAAAAAATGATGAAGTAACAATAATAATTCCTCCTGCAAAAGTCATAATTCCTGAGTAAAACATTTCCTCTACTGCAGTATCTCCTAATTCTATTTGTATGTCAATTGGATGTTCTAACGTATTGACAATATTTATTGTATAATTCCCTCCTTGTTCAAAATCAAAATAGCTCACAGACATTTTTGTTTCTATTTTTTTTTCTGAAATAATATTTTCATCATTATTCAAAACCTGAACAAATATTTTATATTTTAGAAATTCAGGCATGAAAATTTTATAATATCCAACTCCATCACCTTCAAAATTTAGTTGAATTTTGTGAGCGTGCTGTGATTCTAACGTAAATCCCTCTGAAATTTTATTACTTTCTATAAATATCCCTGATGTCCAAATAATTCCTATAACACTTAGTATAATTCCAATTTTGAATATTGATATTTTCAAATCAATAATTTTAAAAATTGTTTGTTTTATAAGATAATCTAAAGGGCTCGGAGGGCTTCGATCCCTCGACCTAGCGGTTCGAAGCCGCTCGCACTATCCAGACTGTGCAACGAGTCCAAACAAGTAAGAATTTAACAGGCCTAAATATCTGTCTAGATGCTTTGAAGGTATCAAAAAAAATAATTGGTGTTGAATATGCAATTAGAGATATAGTTTTAGCTGCAAGAAAAGTTGAACAAAAAGGAATGCACGTTGACTATCTCAACATTGGTGATCCTGTACAGTTTGGTTTTCAACCACCAGACAATGTTAAACAAGCTTTGATTGATGCAATTAACAAAGGTGAAAATTATTATTCCTCATCTGAAGGTCTCTTAGAATTAAGACAAGAGATTGCAAAAAAAGAAAATGCTAAAGGACTATCAATTTCATCTGATGATATTCTAGTAACTAATGGAGTTTCTGAAGGGCTAGACATGGTAATATCATCAATTGTAGAAGATGGTGATGAGGTATTACTACCTGGACCATACTATCCACCATACGCATCATATGTACGACTACATGGTGGAACACCTGTAGAGTTTGCAGTTGATTTGAATAATTCAACTCCTGATATTGATGATATAAAATCCAAAATTACATCAAAGACTATTGCAATTTGTTTGATTAGTCCTAATAATCCAACAGGTGTTGTGTTTAATGAAAAAGCTCTCAAAGAATTAGTAAATGTTGCAAATCAAAATAATCTTTACATTATCTGTGATGAAATTTATGATCAAATAATTTTTGATGAAAAATTTGTAGGTATTGGTAAAGTAGCTGGTGATTCACCTGTGATTGTTCTTAATGGATTTTCTAAAGTTCATCTCATGTCTGGCTGGAGAATTGGTTACATTGCATTTAATCAATCACCACAACTTGAGGCACTTCGAGAAAACCTTCCAAAATTAGCAAGAGTTAGAATTGCAACTAGTTTACCAGTACAGCATGCAGCTTTGGAATCATTACGTGGCCCACAAGATTACATCAATCATTTTGTTACTGAAATTAAAAAACATCGAGATTTGGTGATTAAACGTCTAAATGAAATGCCTGGTATTTCTTGTCCTAATCCAAAAGGCGCATTTTATGCATTTCCAAAGATTGAAACTAACAAATTTGGTACAGATAAAGAATTTGTTACAAAATTATTAGAAACAAAAGGGGTTCTAACTGTTCATGGTTCAGGATTTGGAACACAATACGGTAGTGGACATTTTAGACTGGTTTATCTTCCTAGTCTTGAAATTTTGAATTCAGCAATGAATAAAATTGAAGAATTTGTTTCTCAGTAATTCCAAACTGAAAATTTTTCAGGAATAATTTCTATTATACAGTCAGTTTCATCTAGTAATTCTTTTGCAGATTTATTTTCCAATGTTTTAAAATATCGTGCAAGAATTTTTTTTGCAATATTTTTTACTTTAATATCATCCAAAATTAAATTAGCTTTTCCTTGTCCCATCACACCATAAATATTTGGAGCATTAATTCCAACATCAACACAAAATGAAACATGTTTGTTTATTTTTACATTTTTTGCTTTTTGAGTTTGAGTATTTGTCCCTATGTAGATCTTTTTACCACTATACCTATACCAAACAGGTGCAATATGTGGAGTTTTATTTTTACCAATTGTTGCTAACCGTAATACTTTTTGTGATTTTAAAAATTCATCTCTTTTGTTCATTTTTTCTAAATCCCCATACTATCATGAATATGCCAAATGCAAGCATTGCCATTGAAACTTTTTCATTTGTAATTTCTCCATTAAATAAAAAATCCTCAACAAATTCTGGCCCCCAAATAACTAATTGTCTAACTAAAACTATTCCTGCCATTACAGAAAAAAGAACACCCATTGCTGAAAACCAATTTCTACCTCGTCTATAGTATTCATGACTCATGATTAATGAAAAGAGTGACTTAGATGATTTTAATGCCTGGATTTTTTATCTTATTTTTTATCATTGCATTTAGTAAAAGTGGTGTAGACATTTCTGCAAGATATGATAATTCTATTGGTCCTAAATTAATTGGTCTTAGTCCTTTGATTTCATTAATCAATCCATTAACTACTTGTACTGATTCATTATCATCTCCACAAACAAATATGTCATAATCTAGTTCTAGTGTTGCATTTACTAATTTTTTCTCAGAAATTACATGAAATGCAGAAACTAGTTTTGATTTATTTTTCATATGATTCAAAACAAGTTTGAATGAAAATGGTTTATTCTCTTTAATTGAAATACATTCGAATCCAACATCTGTTTTAGTCATTGGAACAATTGGAGACACAACAACACAACTATCCTTAACTTCTGGTAAAATTCCGGAACATACAGAATCAATATTTTCATAAGGAATTGCTAAAATCAAAACATCACTCTCTTTTGCAACTGTTAAATTATCATTTCCAGAAATTGTTCCCTTTATTTCACCAAATGCCTCTTTTGCAAGATTAGTGTATTCTACAGCTGACTCTACTGCTCTTGCAGCATCTCTAGAACCAATTATTACATCATTATTTTGTGACCATCTTAAAGCAAATCCTTTACCCATTCCACCAGTTCCACCAATAATTCCTATTTTCATGATATCTACCCGATAATGTTATTATTATCTCTATTTGAAAATCGATCAAATTGGGACAAATTATTTTTCTTAGACATGGTCAGGCTAAAAATAACACTGAAAGAATTTTAGCTGGTAGAACTGAGGGTGTTCCATTAACTGATACCGGAATTGAACAAGCAAAACATACTGCTGAATTATTAAAACACATGAATATTTCTGCAATTTACTCTAGTCCTATTCAAAGAGCAAAACATACTGCAGAAATTGTTGGAGAACATAATTCACTTGATGTTACTATCGATGATCGTTTAATTGAACTTGATATGGGAAAATTTACTGGAATGCCATATGATGAGATTTTTAATAGTCATGGAAATGTATTTATGAAATTTTACAATGATGAATTAGAAATTGCTCATAATGGAGTAGAAACTTTTGCACAAGTCAAAAAACGAGTTTTAGGAATAGTTGATCATGTAATTGAAAAACATCCAGATGAAAATATAGTCCTTGTAACTCATATGGATCCAATCAAAGCAATGTTATCCACCGTAGTTGATTTATCTCCTACCAATCTTTTTGAGTTAATAATTGCAAATGCTTCTCTTAACATCTTTAGAGAAAAAGAACGAAAATTTTCAATTTCAGGACTTAATGTAATGCATACATCTAGATTCGATCAAGGATGGTAGCTAATAATCTTAAAAACCCTTAAATAGAAATTATAGGTCACGTCATTTAATTACTATGAAGAAATTCGTTGGATTGTTCTTAGTATTGGTAGTTTTGGTAATAATTCCTGCTGTAGACTCTGTGTTTGCTGCAGGTGATGAACCTGGAGAATATCTTGATCGTAGAGTAATTATTTGGAACTTATTTTTTAGAATGATGACTGTAGCATTTGTAGTTGGTGCAGTAGTATCTGGTACTATGATTTGGCAATGTTGGAGATTTAGAGAATCACATCCAAATGCAAAACCAACTCCATATGAGGGAACTGACTGGTAAACATGAGTGGACACTCTAATTGGCCTGAATGGATTTACATTGCAGTTGTAATTGCGTTAATGTGTTGGGTTGGAGCTGAAGCATGGAATGCAGAAAGGCTAGTAGAACATGTTCCAGCAGATGCTGAAGTAATCAAAGTCATTGCACAACAATGGTTCTGGACTTTTGAATATGAAGATGGAACAAAAACAATCGGTGACCTTTATGTTGAATCTGGAAAAGCATACAAATTTGAAATAACATCAAAAGATGTAATTCATTCTTTTAACATTCATGATTATGTTGTATTGATGGATGCAGTTCCAGGTAGAGTTAACACTGTATGGTTTGCTCCTACTGATGTAAGAACTCATGATATTCAATGTAGAGAATATTGTGGATTAATTCATTATAACATGAGAGGAACATTACATGTGGAGGAACCATCATCTTGATAACGCTTTTATCACAATCACAAAGTGAGGAGATTAACTAATGGTTCTAGAATTACAAAAGCCACGTCCAATTTGGCAAATAATGTTTTCTACACATCATACTGATGTTGGTTTACTTTATCTAATTTTGTCTTTATCATTCTTGTTTATGGGTGGTGCATTAGCACTTGCAATAAGAGCAGAATTGTTCTTACCTGGTGCACAAATTATTGGTGATGCAATGACATTTAACAGAATTTTTACAGTTCATGGCACAACGTTAATCTTTTTGTTTATCTTGCCTTTTGCATCTGCAGTTGGTAATTACTTTGTTCCAATAATGGTTAGATACAAGGATATGGCATATCCAAAACTTAATGCAATTGCATTTTGGATGATTCCACCTGGTGCTGCTCTTGTTTGGTTAGGTTTTGCAGACTTTACTTGGTATGCACAACCACCATACTCTATCATCAGTGCTCCAGGACCGGCAGCAGATATGTGGATTTTTGGACTAAAGATTTTGGGTGTTTCATCTGTACTTGGCGCTCTTAACTTTGTAGTTACTATTCTCAAATGTAAACATCCAGACATGTCAATTGGACAAGTTCCATTATTGGCATGGTCATTTTTGGCATCATCTTTGATTATTCTTGTTGCAATTCCAACATTTGCAGCAGCACTTCTAATGCTTTTAACTGATAGATTAGGTGTTAGTGGATTTTTTAATCCTGCAATGGGAGGAGATCCTATTGCATATTCACACTTGTTCTGGTTTACATTCCATCCTGAAGTGTATGTTCTGGTAATTCCAGCAATTGGTATGATGTATGAAATTATTCCAAGATTCTCAAGAAAACCAATCTATAGTTACAACTCTGGAATCTTTGCATTTGTTTTGTTATCAATCGTTGCATTCTCATCATGGGCTCATCACATGTATGCAACAGGAATGTCATTTACTGAAAAAACAGTCTTTATGGTAGGAACTCTTGCAGCAGTACCCGCATCTGCTATGCATGTGTTTAACTTTATTGCAACAATGTGGAATGGTAGAATTAAATTCTCAACTCCAATGATGTGGGCAGTTGGAGGAATTGCATTATTCTTCTCTGCAGGTGCAGGTGGAGTTGCAAATGCTGCTATGCCGTTAGACTTTGCAACACACGACTCATACTGGGTAGTTGGTCACTTCCATCTCTTTGTGATGGGTACTATTGCATTTGGATCAATTGGTTATCTTTACTACATGTTCCCATATGTTACAGGTAGAATGTACAATGAAACTTTTGGTAAGGTACACTTTGTCATGTCTTTCATAGGTACTATACTGGTATTCTTTACGCAACACATACTTGGCTTGTTTGGAATGCCAAGAAGAGTTTTCGATTATCCCCCAATTCCAGAATGGATTGCTATGAACCAAATTGCTACCATAGGTGCAATGATTATTGGCATCAGTATGATAATCTTCTTAGCAAACATGATTTACAGTTCAGGAAAAGGCAAACTTGCAGATACTGATGATCCATTCGGTCTAGGTGGCAAGTATTACTATCCATTTGAGGCAAAGAACCCAAAACATTAGGAGATAAATGAAATGAGTCACGATAATTCCCAAAACGTTTACAGAACAACTCCAGCTAGAACTGGAAAAATGCTCATCATAATATTGAGTATCTGTATTGTTGGTGGTGTAATTTTCTTTTCAATGTGGGACTATTGGATTTCACAACCTGCTCCAGTTGTAGCAATGATGGCGGGAGGAGATGATCATGCTGGACCTGCAGTACAAACAGGAGAAACTATAACACAAGATCTTTCATTTATTGAATCATCAGACTTTAGGACTTTGGCATTTAATGCGTTACCTGGTGAAAGTGGAAACAACCCAACAGTTCACATGAATGTTGGAGAGAATGTTGTTTTTAATGTTGATAATGCTGGAATATCATTTCATTCCTTTGGTGTTACATCAAATGATGAAGGCTTTACTGGAATAGTTGCAGGTAGTGAAATTGGTTCAGCCTCTAATCCCTTAAACCCTGGTGAGGGTGGAACATCCGAGTTTATTGCAGGTGAAGAAGGAATTTACTATTACATTTGTACTATTCCCGGTCATAGAGCACAAGGAATGGTTGGGCAAATTATTGTAGGTGATGTTGCAGTCCCAGAAGCAGCACCAGAACCAGAAGTTGTAGAAGAAGTTGCAGCACCAGAACCAGAAGTTGCAGCACCAGAACCAGTTGAATTTACTGGTGTAATTTCACTTCCAGTAGGTTCTGGAATTCCAACTACATGTGCTGATACAAATGAATGCTTTATTCCATTTAATGTCTCAGTTTCAGCAGGCGAAGAAATCACTTGGTCAAATGATGACAATATGCCTCACACTGTAACAAGTGGTCTGCCTGGAAGCCCTGATGCAATCTTTGATAGTGGTATGATGATGGCAGGAGATTCATTTTCTACAACCCTTGATACATCAGGTGATTATCCATACTATTGTATGGTTCATCCTTGGATGATAGGTAATATTTCAGTAAACTAGAATTCGAGAAATATTGGCTTTACAATATCTAGCATTAGCAACATTGATAGTTTTGTATTCGCTAATGTTTATTGGAGGATATGTTTCAGCTGCTGGGCTTGGATTAACTTGTCCTGATTGGCCTTTATGTCCTGGTGGAATTTTACCTTCAGAAGAATATCTAATTGAATGGACTCATAGATTAGTTGCAGCAACTACAGGTGCATTAGTAATTGCAACCATGGTTGTAAGTTTGATTAACAAAAATTCAGATCTCAAAATCAAAGTAACTAGCTCACTTGCAACAGTACTTGTAATAACCCAAATCGTTCTTGGTGCTATGGTAATTGATCTACAACTACATGCAGTTTTAGTTGCAATTCACTTGGGAATAGGAGTATTGTTATTTGCACTAGTTTTGTTAACTACTTTGTTTGCATTTAGAATATCCAAAATATCAATAGAATCTAAATCTTAAATTTTTTCAAAATTCTTGGATAGTAAATATACCCAACAACTGCTGCCAAACATAAAGCTCCAATTGTTATTGAAAGAATAAAGATAATTCCAAATGGATTTTGTGTTCCCATGTTAAATGTGTAAGTGTGTATGTTTTGATTTTCTCCAATGTCATACAAGTCAATCTTTACAATATGATTTCCTGGATTTCTCCAAACATAATCAAAATCCCAATGAGATCCTTCAACGTGTTCTACGGGAATTGTATCTACTTGTTGATCATTAAAGAAAATTCTCATTCCCATTGTAAATCTTTCAACATCTTCGTAATCAAATCCTTTAGTTACTTTCACCTTAAATTGAGATGGTCCCCCAATTTGTGGAAATTCAGGTGTTGTGGCTACTTGTACTCTATAACCTGCCTCAAATTTTTCAGCAGAATTAAACATTGAATGAGCAAAAGCATCATCAACAATTGAGAGAGATAATAGCAAAACAGGAATTAGTAAAAGTGATCCATTTTTAATCAATTTAGCTAACTTAGAAATTCGATAAATATATTGTAAATCAATTTCTTTTCAAAAATCTTCAAAACCTTTAAATCCTTATTGGCAAAACATTGAACAATTGACCGTTGTAACAAAATCAATTGATATCAAAATACCTGTTGATAGTGTTTTTACTTACTTTGCAAGACCAGAACACGTTTCTGATCAAATCAAAAATGACACAGTAGGTATGACTGTAATTCCTATGGACATCAAAGCAGGAATGGGTGTAGGTACAACATTTAGAATTATTGGTGACTTTAGTGGCAAACGTTTAGAGTGGGATTGTGAGACAACTGAATTTATCAAAAATGAAAAAATTGTTGCAAAACAATTCAAAGGTCCGTTTAAGAGATGGCAAATTACTAATGAATTCAAATCATTAGGTGATAATCTTACTAGAGTTACAATGTCTGTAGATTATGCAATGCCATTTGGTCCACTAGGGGCAATTTTAGATAAAGCAAAATTCGCAAAATCTGCTGACAAAGGAATGGAAACAGCTCTTTACAATGTTAGAGGTTTACTTGAAGGAAACGGTTCAATTCCTGTATACATCACATTAGATGCATACAAAAAACTCATTGCAGAAAAGAAAAAAATGAATGATGTTCCAGTTTCAACTGTACTTACAGCAATCATTGAAAAGTACAATGAAATTGAAGCTAAAACACAAAACTAAATTTCCTTTATTTTGCAATCTTAAGATTAATAACAACTCTGGGCTTATCGATTTTGATGGGTTTATGGCGCAGCCAGGTAGCGCACCGGACTCTTAATCCGGTTGTCGAGGGTCCGAATCCCTCTAGACCCGCTCTCTCTTCTTTACTTTAATTATTGAATAATTTCTTCAATTTGTTTTTGTAAATCTTCAATAGATGAATTGATTTTATTTTCTCGTTTAGTTATACTGATTCTAGAATCGTTAATCTTTTGAGTCCTATCAGAAATCATTCGTTTTTGTTCATCATATCCTGAAGAACCAAAAGATATTCTATCTTTTAGGGAAGAAATAACTGTAGTAGAGGAGATGATTTTTGAAACAATTTTTGAATCAACTTTTGTATCAATTACTGATTTTTTAATTTCTACAAGAGTTAACTTTGAAATAGGTTTTTTTGATTGATGTGCTAATTGAACCAAGATGCCTGAAATTTTGTGTGTTACTCTAAATGGAATTCCTTCTTTAACTAATTTTTCAGCTATATCTAATGCAATTAGATTACTTGATTCTGTAACTTTTTTCATTTGTTTTTCATTAACTTTCAAAGTAAGAACAACTGATTTTAAAATTAATAGTGCATTGATAGATATTTTAGATGTAGACCAAATAGATGATTTGATTTGTTGTAAATCACGTCCATAACCAGATGCTAAACCTTTGATGGTAGTTAAAATTGCAGTTAGATTTCCTATTACTTCAGCAGTTTTACCTCTGGTTAATTCTAAAATATCTGGATTCTTCTTTTGTGGCATTACACTTGAAGGGGATGTAAATTCATCAGCGAGTTCTATAAAAGAAAACTCAGAGGTAGACCAGATTATAAAATCTTCAGATATTTTACTTAGATTAGTCATCATTATTGAAATCATTGCGACATATTCTGCTACAAAATCACGTGTGCTGGTTGCATCAATAGAGTTCTCAACTACACCATCAAAACCTAACATCTTTGCAGTGCTATGTCTATCAATTGGGATGCTTGTGCCACCAACAGGTCCTGCACCAAGTGGACTTTGGTTTACTCGTTCAAAAGTTCCATAAAGTCGTTGAAAATCTCTATACAAAACATCAGCATGTGCTAAAAGATAATGAGAAAATAGACCAGCTTGAGCTTGTTGAAGATGAGTGTAAAGCGGCATGATTGTTTTTTGGTGATTTTTAGCTACAGAAACAAGGGATTCTATCATATCTAAAAGGCAATTACAAATAATGTTGATATCATCTCTAAGTTTCATTCGAATATCTAAAACAACTTGATCATTACGTGATCTTGCAGTATGCATTTTTCCTCCACTTGCCATACCAGCTTTTTTGATAACTAATGATTCAATTAATTCATGAATGTCTTCTGCTCCAGATGACATATCAAATTTTTCTTTTTTCAAAGATTCTAAAGATGATAAAATTTTTTTTGCATCATTTTTTGTTATGATGTTATTTTGATATAACATCAAAGTGTGAGCTTGACTTCCAACAATATCATAAAGTATAATTTCAGAATCATCATCTATAGATGAAACATAATCTAAAGTAATATCACTCAAATCATTTCCAAGACGAGAGCGATACATTACATAAGATTCTAAAATGGTTATATATAGCATCGATGCTTGTGCTCACATGAGTCAAGACATCAAACTACTACGAGTAAAAATCTTTGATGAGTTATCAAAAATTGTAGATCCAGAAATCAACACATCGATTGTTGAATTAGAATTAATTGATGAGGTTGACATCACCGATAGCAATGTTAAAGTTGATTTGCATCTTACTAGTCCATTCTGTCCAGCAGTTTTTGGTTTTAAGATTTGTCAAGATGTTCATGATTATCTTTTGAAGGTAGATGGAGTTGATGATGTTAAAGTAAATGTTTCAAATCACTTTATGGCAGAACAAATTAACAATCAAGTAAACAATAGTCCAAACCCAAAAAAATTAGGTTAACTTCTAAACCCTAACAAATATCCTCGAAGTAATTGAATTCCCATTGCAGGATCAACACCTTTTGGACATACTTGACTACAAGAGCCAGCAAAATGACATCTCCAGATACCATGAGATTCATCAATAATTTTTAGTCTAGTATCTTTTCCCTTATCTCTACTATCAGCAACATATCGATATGCTTGAGCTAATGCCTGAGGTCCAACAAATGAAGAATCTGTTGCCATAGTGGGGCATGCAGAGTTACATAAACCACATTTAATGCAATTAGCAAATTGGATGTATTGCTCTACTTCTTTTGGAGATTGTAAGAATTCTCTTTCATCAGATTCTAGTTCCGAATCATCTCGAATAATATAGGGTTTAATTTTATGATGGGAATCAAACAATTTTTCAAATTTTACTGCCAAATCACGAATAATTGGAAAGTTGCTCATTGGTTCAACTGTAATAACATTTGAATTTAGTTCACTAATTTTTGTAAAACATGCAAGTTTTGGTTTCCCATTAATCATCATACCACATGAACCACATGTAGCTTGTCTACAAGAATAACGAACAGCTATTGAATGATCAAAATGTTTTTTGACTTCAAGAATTGCTTCTAAAACAGTAGTCCACTTCTCATATGGAACAGAAAATTCCATGAATTGACTAGACTCATCATGTTTAGGATTATATTTTGCAATTCTAAGTGTAATTGATTTTGAAGAAGATATTGGTGTTGATGTTTGTTCTTCTGCAATACTTGATACCTGTGCCATTTCTAAATCATCCCTATGTTAGTCATAATAATTGTTCTTGAACCATATACTATTAATCCAATCATTGCTACAAAACAGCCATATGAAACAGCTTTTTCATACATTTTTCCTTGTTTTAATTCTATCAAAATAACTCGCAGACCATTAAATCCATGAACAGCAAGTAAGATCAGTATTAATTCCAACATTATAGCATACGGAATAAATTTGTAATTTGCAAGAACACTTTCATATTCTAAAGATTCTGCAAATCCCTGCGTAAGACGCATCAAAATATGAACTGCAACTAAAGCAACTGCAGCTAAAGCAGTACCATAGTGAATTTTCATAATTGTGCTTTCTCTCATATCATTCACCAAACATTACCGCTAATCCATACATCATTGCAGCAGCTGCAAGAACAATTGCCGAATAGATTCCTATCTTATGTCTATAATTTTGAGATGCAGGATCATATGGATAATCAGGTCTACCAGGTTTTCCTACACCAACCCCACCATGTCCTAACATTACTCGAACTCCATTTACAGTATGAAATACACACATACCAATTACTACTGTTAAAAAAATATGTCCTTCAGTAGTTTGAGTTAATTCTAAAAATTCATCCCATCCTACTTGCCCTCTCAAAATATTGCTTGTTTCATAAATGTGAGCTACAAAATATGCTAACAACCCTAATCCGCTTAATCGCATTAACAAATATGCAACTCGTTCTATGCCATAACGACGAGGGTTAGCCATTCCACGAATACCTTCTTTGTGTTCATCTGAAGTCATCTAATACTTTCTCTCCACTGGCTGATACTTAGTAATTGTTACTGGATGAGTTTTCATAATTGGTCCATTTGGATCATAATAAGCAAGTGTATGATGTAAAAAGTTTGCATCATCACGTTTAGGATAATCAGTTCTTGAATGTGCACCACGGGATTCTTTTCTATTAATTGCACCAAGTAATACAATTTCTGATATTCGGAACATAGAATCAAGTTCCATAACATTTGAAAAATTGGTATTGTATTCTTTTGCTTTATCATCAACATGTTTCCAAGTCTGTTTTTTTAGTTCACGGATTTTTTTTAGACCTTCAACAAGACTTGTTTCATTTTTGTAGACATATGCCTTTTCATTCATAGTATCAGTAAGTTCTTGTCTAATTTCATATGGATTTACATCACCATTTCCTCTAAAAATTCCATCATAGATTCTTTTTTCTTCAGCTGCAACTAAATGATGAGGCCAAGGATTTAATGGAATATTTTTTTGAATATACTCTACTGCTAATTCGCCTGTGATTTTACCCCAAACAATACACTCTGAGGTAGAATTGGCACCTAAACGATTTGAGCCATGTACACTGTTACATGCAGCTTCTCCTGCAGCCCAAACTCCCTGAATCTCTGTTGCACCATCAATATCAGTATGAATTCCACCCATCATATAATGACAAACAGGTCTAATGTCAAGTAGTTCTTTAGCAGGATCTATATCAGAAAATTTAATAGATATTTCTCTAATTCCACCTAATTTCTCTTTAATTTTTTCATCTCCAAGATGTCGAATATCAAGTTTCATACAATCAACTCCAGTTTCATGTTTGAATCCACGACCTTCTTGAATTTCAGTCATAATTGATCTTGATACAATATCACGAGGAGCTAATTCCATTTTACTTGCAGCATAATTTTTCATAAATCGTTCACCTTTGTTGTTAAGTAAATAACCACCTTCACCTCTTGCACCTTCTGTAATCAAAATTCCAGATGGTAAAATTCCCGTTGGATGAAATTGTACAAACTCCATATCTTTTAGAGCCATACCAGCACGTAATCCCATATCTAATCCATCAGGAGTTGATGAAAGTGCATAAGTTGAAAAGCTGTATATTCGTCCAGCACCACCAGTTGCAATGATTAGTGCTTTACCTTTGATTGTGTAAAATGTACCAGATGATAATTCTATTGCAGTAAGTCCCATGAATCTTTTTCCATCATGAATTATTGATGTTGCAAACCACTCGTTAAGGTATTCAATATTTTCAAATTTTTGACATGTATCATACAAAGTTTGCATTTCATAAAATCCAACTTTATCTGATGCATAAGATGCTCTTGGAAAACTATAACCACCAAAGTTTCGTTGATCAATTCTACCATTTTCTCGTCTGGACCATGGCATTCCCCAGTGTTCTAATTGATGAATTTCCTTTGGTATTTCAACACAAAGTCTTTCAGCAACATCTTGATCTGCAAGAAAATCACTTCCTTTTACAGTATCATAAATATGAGATTCAATAGTATCTCCTTCATCTTCAAAAAGTACTGCTGCAGTTCCACCTTCTGCAGAAACAGAATGAGAACGCATTACCTGTACTTTTGAAACAACACCAATTTTTAGATGAGGTCCTTTTTTTGCAGCAGATATTGCTGCGCGTAATCCAGCTAGGCCAGAACCACAAATTATTAGATCAAATTCTAAAGAATCAGTCATTTTTCAGTGAAACTTGCTTTGGGCAGGTTAAAAATGTAGTAATTGATAGGCATAATCCAAAATATTAAAATATATCACTAGTGATATCGCTAGTGATGATTTCAGAATGGTTTCAAAGAGTAGGGAGTTCAGTTCCTAGAGGATTTTCAAGATATTTCATTTTAGAATTATTGAAAAAGAAAACACACACTGGAAAAGAAATAATCGATTATGCATTTAAACAAAGTAATGGAATTTGGAAACCATCTCCAGGATTAATCTATCCATTATTAGGAAGATTACTAGATGAAGGATTAATTGAAGAATCTGAAAATGGAAAATATCAGTTAACAAATCTAGGAAAAGAAACCGCAGAAGATGTTGATAAGATAAATGATATTGTTAGAAAGCAATTAGATGTTTTATTCAGACTAGGTAACGTGGGAAGATTTGTTGCAATGGACATATTAGAAAAAATCTCATCAATGGGAAGTATTCTGAGTTCAAATTTTGCTCATATGACTAATGAAGAAACAACAAAATACAAAGAATTTCTTGAATCAGAATTAAAGAAAATTCAAGAAAAAGAAGTGAAAAAGAAAGGTAAAAAAATTAAGATCGAATAATCAAAGGTAAAAAATACCAATATTCCAAATGATTGAACATCTAAATTCAATATGAATTAAAAAGTGTAATAGAATTTTTAATTAAAATCATAAATAATTCAGAAAAAAAAGATAGTTATGAAAAATTTGAAAAGTATGTTAAAATCAAAAAAGCCTCTTGTTATTCCAGGTGTGTATGATGCATTAGGTGCAAAAATTGCTCAAAAAGTTGGATTTGAAGCAATGTTTCAAACAGGTTATGGAACATCAGCATCTCTATTTGGAATGCCAGATTATGGATTTATCGGAGCTACTGAAACAGTTGACAATGCAAGACGAATATGCAGAGCAGTTTCAGTTCCAGTAATTGTGGATTCGGATACAGGGTATGGAAATGCTTTGAGTGTATGGAAATTAGTAAAAGAATTAGAATCAGCAGGAGCTTCTGGAATTTTTCTAGAAGATCAAATATGGCCTAAAAGATGTGGACACATGCAAGGTAAAGAAGTTATTCCACAAGAAGAATATACTGAAAAATTATCAGCAGCAATAGATGCAAGAGAAAATAAGGATTTCATAATTGTCGCAAGAACCGATGCAAGAGCCACTAAAGGATTAGACGAGGCTATTGAACGTGGTAAACAAAACAAAAAAACGGGTGCAGATGTTGTGTTTGTAGAAGCACCAAGATCAATAGAAGAGATGAAGACGATTGGAAAAGAAATCAATGCACCACTAGTTGCAAACATGATTGAGGGTGGAGCTACACCATTAAGTTCCGCAGAAACATTAAACAAAATGGGATTTAAAATAATTCTTTACCCATTATCAGTTTTGTATGCTAATACATTTGCAACTATGAATATTCTAAAAGAACTAAAGAAATCAGGAAACACTACAAAATACAAACAAAAAGTGGTCAACTTTGATCAGTTTAATGATTTAGTTGAACTTCCAAAGTTTAGAAAGATGGAAAAGAAATACAAGTACTCAAAAATATAATAAAAGAAAAAATTTCAAGTAAAGTCCATCTATGCAGAGTTTCTCTTTACTATAATTTCTATTGTTGAAACGTTTCTGGTTCTTCCGTCTTCTGACTCTAATGATTCTGAGCCAATGTTGATATCACCGATAGAGTATCCTGCATTTTCTGTTTTCCTTACAATGATTTGAGCTACATCTACAGCACGACCTATGCTGAGTCCTCTAGCTTTGATACTAACGGCAGGTAAGTTTGCCAATTGAATTAGCGTTGATGTAACATATGCCATCAATGGTTTCTTACCAATGAATATAGTGTCTCTGGCTTCGTTTGACATACAAAATTTGGTATTTAAGGATAATTTAAAGTTAAAAGGATTTTTTGTGATTTGTGAAAATCTTTTGAAAAAATTTGAACTATTATTAACCTGAAAAGAGGAATTTATTTAGAATTTGGAAAATATTTTAAAAATCTTAGAATTTGGAAATAATGAAGAAAAAATTAAAATTTTAGAAATTCTAGATGATACATACAATACAGAAATTTTAGAAAAAATAATTCTGAAATTAAATGATGATGATATTCAAGTAAGAGGAGAAGCATTTAGTTCACTTGTGCTAAACAAAAATAAAATTTCAGATTCATTAATCAAAAATTTGAATTCTGGAGATAAAAATATTAGAAGTTTTTTAACACTAGTATTAGCAAATAGAAATGAAGTGAATTCAATTCCAGAAATTATGAAACTTGCAAATGATGAACATTCAATTGTCAGATCATGTGTTATTGGAGCATTAGAACACCTTAAAGCTCAAGAAGCTAAAGAAATTTTTCTAGAATCACTTTTAGATTCAAATTTAGAAGTAAGAAAAAGTGCTCTTCATGCAATTATTAATCTAAACATTACAATTTCAGATGATAAAATGAAGCAAATTGTGAAAGAAAAAGATCCTGAAATAGAAAAATTACTATCTAAATTGAAAAAATAAAGTGGACCGGAAGGGATTTGAACCCTCGATCCGATGCATGCCATGCACCTATCCTACCGGACTAGACGACCGGCCCAATTATCAGAATTCTGATTGAATAATATTTTTCAAATTGGTTATTAACGTTTAACGGTGAAATCAAAATTAAGGTATGAGATTAACACAATATATTTAACCGTGATTATCTTGATTCAATCGTTATGGTAGTAGATAACAAGGCAACTATCACATATGTTCAATTAATTAAAGAAGATCTTGTCATTATTAGATTAATTCCAAACGATGGTCCAGTTCCAGAATTCAAAGCTGGTCAATTCATCACGTTAGGATTACCAAATCCTGCAGATAATGGAAAAATTGTTAGACGAGCGTACTCAATTGCGTCACATCCAGAAAATAAAGATTACATTGAACTTGTTATCAGATGGGTTAGAAAACCACTTCCAGGTAGATTGACTACACAATTATTTAATGCAAAAGAGGGAGATGAAGTTCTTTGGTTAAAACCTACAGGTAGAGCATTGATGATTAATGAGGAATTAGCTAATGGTGAAAAAGATAACAGACGAATTATCTGCATTGGAGGAGGAACAGGTATTGCACCATTTGTAAGCTTTGCACAACATTTTCACGATGCTGGAGATAAACGAGAAATTATAGTATTACATGGTGCAAGTTACATTGATGAATTGAGCTACAAAGACTTGTTAACTGGTCTTGAAAATGAGAGTATTGCTAAAGGTAAAGATGTATGGAACTTTAGATACAGAGCTGCAATCAGTAGACCCCAAGAATGGTTTAACAGATCATGGTCAGGTCAAATTGGAAGAGTTGAAACATTTCTAAGGCCTAGAGATGATGACATGTCAGCATTAGAAGAACTAATTGGTGAGAAAATTACCAAAGAAAATTCCATGTTCTATGTTTGTGGTTGGCAGGGTACAATTGATGGTGTAATGGATTTCTTGAAACCAAAAGGCTTTGTAACTGACCATGATAAACGTGAAGATGGAAGCTTTGAAGTCAAATACGAATCATACGGATAGAATTTTTCTACAAAAAAGAATACTTTTTTTAAAAATCAATCATTGAAATATGAGATTTATTTAGTTAATCTAGTTTGATTACAGCTCTATATCTTGCGCATCTAAATCCAGTAACTAATGCACATGTAGAAATAATTTCAGAATTAAAAAAAGAAGCTGATATTGTAAAAGTCATGCCTGTAGTTTTCAAAGATGGTGATAAAGAGATTAACAGTAAAAGTTTTCCATTTAATTTTCAAAGTCGAAAGAAAATGCTTGAGGCTGTTTTTGGAGATTCAATTCAAATCACTGAAGATTACACATTTTTCTCCCCATTTAAAAAATACTTACCACCATTACTAACACCAAAATCATGGAAGTTAAGAAAACAATTACTTAATGGAGTAGAAGGGGATTTTTTTTCTTACACAGGAGATAAGGCTGAAGGATACATGTTGAAAATTTATAGATTAAAACCAAAAATAGGAGAAAGAAAATCACTTTCTGCATCATCAGTTAAAGAAAAATTGTATGATGCAGCACTTGGAAAACAATCTACATGGAAAGATGATGTTCCAGAAAGCATAGCAAAGATAATTGAAAAAGATTGGAAAAAAATAGAAATATTTGCAAAGGAAGAAGATGGCACCACAAGAGTTGTTGGAATGAAATTTCCTAAAGAAGGATATTCTAAAAAAAGTTCTTAGTTATTCTTTGAATAGTATAACTAAGCCTAAAAAAATCAAAATTTAATTGAAAATAAATTAATACACATACAATAAAATTCCATTATGAAACTTCCCCTTTCAAAATATGTTTGGTTTGATGGAAAATACATCATTACAGAAAAAGCTCAGGTACCAATTACCACACATGCAATTCATTACGGAACATCAATCTTTGAAGGAATAAGGGCATATTGGAATGGAAAAAATTTACATGTGTTTAGATTAGATGATCACGTTAAACGATTTAGAAGATCAGGGCAGTTTTACAATATTTCACTCAATTTTTCAGACGAAATCATCGCAAATGCAATTATAGGAATATGTAAAAAAAATGGAATAAAAAAATCATGTTACATTAGACCGTTTTACTTTGTAGGGGATTATGGAATTAATCTTCATGTAACTGAAAAGGCCCCAACAAATGTTGCAATTTTTACATTTCCGTTTGGGGATTTATTTAACAAAAATGGAATTACAGCTGGAGTTGTATCTTGGAGAAAGTTTTCAGATATGTCCACTCCAGTACAAGCAAAAATGGGTGGAAATTATCTAAATTCCATCATTGCTACACAAGAAGCAAAAAGAAATGGTGTAGATGAAGCAATTTTACTTGATCATAATGGAAATGTAAGTGAAGCTCCAGGAGAAAATATTTTCATTGTAAGAGAGGGGCAATTAGTAACACCAACATTAGCATCATCTGCACTAGATGGAATTACACGCGATACAGTAATCAAAATTGCAAAGGATTTGGATATGGATGTTATTGAAAGAGACATTGTAAGAAGTGAATTAGTAATGTCTGATGAGATATTTTTAACAGGAACAGCTGCTGAAATAATTCCCATCATATCAATGGATTCAAAAAAAATTGGTAACGGTAAACCAGGTAATATTACAAAGAAAATGATGCAGGAGTACACAGACATAGTAATGAACAAAAATGATGACTATTCACATTGGTTAATTGAGGTATATTAGATGAAAATTGTTCAAATTGGAGCTGGAGGATGGGGGAAAAATCATACTAGAATATTATCTCAATTAGGTGTTTTATCAGCTATATGTGATGCAAATTCTCAAAGAAGTAAAGAATATGGAGAAAAATATTCTGTAAACCATTATGAAACATTAGATGAATTATTACAATCAGAAGAATTTGATGGTGCATTTGTAGTAACACCAACATCAACGCATACAGAAATTGCAACAAAAATGTTAGAAGCAAAAAAACATGTCTTTGTTGAAAAACCAATGACATACAAATCTGAAGATGGTGAAAAACTTGCAAAGATTGCAGAAAAAAATAAAGTCATTCTCACATGTGGGTATATTGAAAGATTTAATCCAGCAGTGGATGTTGTTAAGAAAATTGTTAAAGATAAAAAATTTGGAGAATTGATAATGTTAGAATTTCACCGTGAAAGTAGAATGCCACTTCACATTAAAGATGTAGGAGTCATTTATGATACTTCAGTTCATGATATTGATACTGCTAATTGGTTGTTTGATGATATGCCTCATGTAGTATTTGCAAGAGCAGGAAACATAAAACATGAACATGAGGATTTTGCAAGTATCATGTTAGGGTATAAAGATGATAAAATTGCAATTATTTCATCAAATTGGATTACACCAAAAAAAGTGAGAACATTTAGTGCAGTATGTACAGACGCAATTATCACATCAGACTTTATTTCACAAGAAATTAAAATTGAAACGAATGAAGAAACTGAAATAATTCGAAATGAAAAACAAGAACCACTATTATTAGAAATTCAGAGTTTTCTTGGAGCAATTGAAGGTAAAAATGATCATATTGTAAAGTCACAAGAAGCAGTAAATGTTACAAAGATTGCAGAAGCTGCACTTTTATCTAGTCAAAAAGGGATTCCAATCTACCTGGATCTAAAATGAACAAAACAATGATGGATATTTTGGCATGCCCAATTGACAAAACTCACCCTTTGGAATTATTTGAAATTAAAGAAAAAGACAACATAGTCTCAGAAGGAGCATTATTTTGCCCAGAATGTTCTAGATTTTATCCAATCATTGAAGAAATTCCAATAATGCTTCCTGATGAGTTAAGAGATAAAAAACAAGAAATTGAATTTCTAAAAACTAACAAAGATAAATTGCCTGAAAAAATTATTACAAAGGCAAATCCATGGCATTTGTAGGATAATGGTCACAAATTTTATTTCTGAAAAAGCAAAGATTGGTGACAATACAAAAATTTGGCATTTTTCATATATTGGTGATGATGTAGAGATTGGAAATAATGTAAAGATTGGTTCTCTGGTACATATTGATTATGATGTAAAAATTGGTGACAATACAAAGATAGAAGGTCAAGCATACATTCCACCACTTTCAAGAATTGGAAAAAATGTATTCATAGGTCCTGCAGCAGCATTAACAAATGATCCTTACCCTATGTGTAATAAAATGATTGGAGTTACAATTGAGGACAATGCTGTAATTGGTGCACGAGCAGTGATCAAAGCTGGAGTAACTATAGGAAAAAATAGTGTTGTTGCAATGGGAGCAGTTGTAACAAGAGATGTTCCTGAAAACACTGTTGTCATTGGTTCGCCAGCTACAATTAGATATACTAGAGAAGAATATGATAAAAAACAAAGAAAATGGAAAGAAAGTTAAGATTTTATTTCTTTTCTGAAAATCCAGTTTTTTAATTTCAATAAAATTAAAATCCAGATTACAACTAGAACTATGGCAACTATAGCTTTGATGATTGATGCGATTAACCAATTAAATTCACCAAATCCAGATATTGAAATAGGTCCCAATAAAGTAACAACAATTCCACCCCCAGCAAGCATCAAAACCCACATTGCAAATAAAAATCCAAAGAGACCAGACTTCAAAGAAATATCCTCATCATAAACGCAGTAAGGATTGCTAAACTTCCAGAAAATAATGCAAGTTTGAATATTGCATATCCAACTTGCTTTTCAGATAATGGCCCTCCTGCAAGAATTAATCGTACCAAAGTAACAGGTGCTGTTTTATCATCAGTTGCCTTTAGTCTGAAATCATCAGTGTGTTCTACTGGTTTTCCTTTAATTTGCCTATGTTCTACTATTCGTTTTACGCTTGATAGGAACAAAAATGAGTTGATAACTGCAGGTAATAATGCAATTGCTGCTAAAATTTCCACACCCCCTACAATTGCAATTGCGCCATACATTGCACCAAAAGTCAATGCGCCAGAATCTCCGGGAAAAATTTTACTTGGAATTTTATGATATTTGTAAAATGCTAATGAGACAAACCCTAGAGGCAAACTAACTATTGCAATTTCATAATTCCCAATTATAAACAAGCAAATAGATAATGAAAAACTTGCAATTACCATAAAGCCACTAGCAACTCCGTTTAAAACATCAATTGAATTAATTGTATTACCAGTAATTGGAATCATAAAAATTATCAATGCCAAATATAATACTGGAATTTGTACAGTTCCAAATAATGGAAAAGCAAGATTAGAATCATATGCACCAAATGCAATAATTGGTATTGCTGCAATTGCAAGTGTCACTGGTTTAAACCAGCCACCCATTACTTTTCTATCATCAATGTAACCAATTACAAAAGCAGCAAAAGTTGTAATAATAATTGCAAGAATTTCATTCAATTGTAAAAATGCATAAAGAACAATTTCTGCGGCTATAATTCCCAAAATAATGATAGGTCCACCAGGTCTAACGACCATTACAGATTCTTTTTTGTTTATGTCTTGAACTGCAAGATTTCTATTTCCCAAAAATTTGATTAAAGGTGGAGTCATAACAAACACAACAAAAAATGCAACAATACATGAAATTATTGCAGGGATAATTAATTCAGTCAATCATCTAACCTTCCGTAATTCAGACTTAATGTTATCTGCAAGAGTTAAACCGATTTTATCAATTTCTGCTAATTTATTCACTGGAATCTTTGCCAAATTATCTAGATTCTTTATTCCATGTTTGAAAAGAATTCTGGCCCTAACTCGTCCAATTCCTTTAACTCGAACCAAATCAAGTAGTTCTTCTCTAATTCCATAAACAACTCTTTTTCTTAAATCACTAAGTTCCTCGAGCAAATCTGGCCTTTCAATATGCTTAGAAATCTCTCTAAGACAATATGAAAGCCAATTTGCCATTTCTACCATTCTATGCATATCTCCAGATTCTATTCCAAGACTATCAGATAGTGATAATTCTGATGATTCAGTAATCCATGCCTGTAAAGCCAAAAGACTTCTTGAGCAATCATATTCAGATATTGGTTCAAGCAATTCTGAAGAATGGTTTTCTATCAAAAGACTAGCAGATTCATAATCCCTATTTCGAAGTGAAAATTTAGGGAAAAATTCTTCACAATTTGTAATCAAATGTAAAAATCCAAATGTGTGTTTTCGATCTTGAGATACATTTTCAGTAGCATCTCGAAAATGTGTTGCAGTTAAAGGATCAATATACAACATGGATGTCTTTTTTCCAAATTCAGTTGCAGCATATCTCTCACCTTTTTTAATTATCAAATATTCACTAGAAAGAAAACGTAGTGAAATATCAATTGCAAATTTTATTGTAAGTTTTCTTGATTGTAGTCCACCTAAAGTTTGCAAAAAGAATTCCAAGATTTCATCTTTTTTTATTCCAGGATGAGTTACTATTACACTAAGAATATGAGTTCGTAAAGATTTATCATCAGTAATCTTTGATACAATTGGTTCTGGTTCCCCATTAATGTAATATTCAATTAAATCTTCAGCATTTCCATTTCCAACAATTATTGATTCTCCATAGTCATCATATTGCGGTCTTCCAGCTCTTCCACAAAGTTGTTTGTATTCTAAAATACTAATTGGTCTATTTGCTCCAACTTTGGCATTATATCTATTAACACTTGAAATTACAACCCTTCTTGCGGGTAAATTAACTCCAGCAGCTAATGTTGGAGTGGAAGACAAAAGTTTGATTGTTCCCTTACGGAATTCTGTCTCAATTATAGTTCTACAATTTTGGTTTAGTCCTGCATGATGAAATGCAACTCCTTTTTTTACAAGAAGTGCTAATGTTTTTACCAATTCAGTATGTTCATTTTCAGATAAGATTTTTTTTGAGATTTTTTCTAATTCCTTTAAATCTTTTTTATCTAAAATCTGAGATATGATATCTGCAGCTTTTGTTGCAAGTGATTTTGAACGAGTTCTGGTTTCTGCAAATACTAGTGATTGGCCACCTTCTTTTACAGACTGTACGCCTAAATCAATAGGAGTTCCCCGTATACTACGCTCAACTTCAAAAGTTCTACCATCACTCATTGTGACCTCTCCTGCATCACATACTCCTTCAGATAGAGGTACAGGTCTCCAATCATTTTTCACTAATTTACAACCAAGCCAGTTAGCAATCTCATCAGAATTTGTTATAGTTGCACTAAGACCTACGATCTGTGGTTTTGTTTCTAATAGTTTTAGTTGTGTAAGAGTCATTTCAAGTGTTGGACCACGAGTTTCATCTCCAATCAAATGAACTTCATCAGTAATTACTAATCCAATTTCTTCAATCCATTCGGTACCATGTCTAATAATAGAATCCATTTTTTCATTTGTTAAAATTAACACATTGCTTTTTTCTAAATTCTTTTCAATATTTTCAAAATTTCCAGTAGAAATTCCAACCTTAATTTTTTTTCCTAATGCAATTTTTTCTAATTTTTTAAATTCTAAAAATTTTTCAGAAGCTAATGCACGTAAAGGACTAAGATAAATCACCTTACCATTATTCTTGGAAAGATAACTAATCATTGCGAGCATTGCAATCAGAGTCTTTCCACTT
>SPKZ01016384.1_pt1 | contig 24421 bp, 19 predicted proteins | sample 2456571 | NCBI WGS metagenome assembly SPKZ01 (sample SAMN11192286, study PRJNA482655) | marine metagenome | biome: ENVO:00000447; feature: ENVO:00000244|ENVO:00000211|ENVO:00000569|ENVO:00002023; material: ENVO:00002151; isolation source: ocean water from marine abyssalpelagic zone ... | reverse complement strand
CCCAGTTAATCGAACCTATCATGAAAGTTGATGTGTTTACGCCTGATGATCACGTTGGTGATGTTATTGGTGATTTAAACCGTCGTCGTGGCATGATCGGAGGTCAAATCGCTGGTGTTTCTGGTGTTCGTATTCAAGCTGACGTGCCTCTTTCAGAAATGTTCGGTTACATCGGATCATTACGTACAATGACATCAGGCCGTGGTCAATTCTCTATGGAATTCTCTCACTACATGCCTTGTCCTAATAACGTAGCTGAAGTAGTAATTGCTGAAGTTAAAGCGGCTAAAGTAATTAAAGATGCTGCTAGAAAAAAATAATTAATCTTTAGTTATTTCAGTAAATAAAAAGCCCATATTTTCAAAAAAGAATATGGGCTTTTTTGTATCTGAATCACTGTCATTACCAAATGGTATTATACCAAATGAAATAATGAATGAGTCAATTCATTGATTGTTTAACCAATCTAAGCGGATGTCCCAACCATTAAGCCTAAATTCAGCCTTTAAAGGAGCAACTGACTCATCAATTGTTTTATGAACGTTCGTTGCCGATACAATATTAGCATCACGTCCATGGATATAACTCTGTGTTCTAACAATATGGGTATAGGCTTTATTAAGATCATAAGCACGTTGTTTAGAAGGGGTTATTAACTCAAAAACATCTGCCTTTTTTACTTTCTCTTTATCAACAGTGCCATCTTCATTGTACCATTTAGTAAACATTTCTATATTTTCACGGAACTCATTACCACCACCATTTATTTGCAAATACTGTAAAATTTCACCTTCTTGTTGACCTTTAGAAGGTGCATCTTTCATACCTTTTAAGTTTATATAACCCCAACCCGCTTTACCGGTAACTTTACGAGGAAAAGAAAAAGTTTGATCTATGGTGGTACCTATAGCCGAATGACATCCCATACAAAAAAAAGTTTCTTCATAAGATTGAGGTCTTAATTCACCATTGTAGTCTTCGATATACCCTTGAATTAACCAGCCAAATTTATTATTAAAACCACGATCTTTAACGCGTATATAGTTGGGTAATTGTTCATCTAATTTTTCTTTACGCTCTCGACGATAAGCGCTATCGATATCACTATTATTTAGTAACTTCGTTTTCGTCATATAACGCAACTCTTTCATTCGTTTGGGTATATACGTTTTTCCTTGTTTATCAACACCAATATAACGAACTGAATGCATAATCTCAGTGTTAACAGGATATTGTTGACGAGGGATGCTAATTTTCTGCGCGTCACCAACAAAGAATTCTCGTGACGATAATAATTCAACATCGGTTGTTAGTTTACCATCTTGGTTTAAATCACTATTAATTTCTTGTTCGTTAGTAATAAATATATCTATTTGTAATAATGCTTTGATGCTCATTTCAACCAGAGATAAGTTCGTTAGGTAAATACTCTCATTATATTCACCATTAAGTTCTCTAAACTCTGCTGATAATCGTATTAATACATCATCGGTTGAACCATTTGTTGGCCAAAAAGTACTGGGGAATGGCTTATAATTAAAAGCGACCCATGCACTGCCATCTTTTGCAATACCATTGTCTTTAAAGGCTTCACCAGCAAGATGATAGTTCTTCAAATCGGGAATGAACCCCTGCCAACCTTTATTCTGCAAATTATTTGATAATTTACTGTAATTATCTTGATCAACATATTGGGCTATTTGTTTATTGGATATTTTTTCTATCCATTGCTGACGGTTTACGAATAAGTTCTTCCAACTGTTAATCTCTCCTTCATCAGAAAAATTATATAGGCCTTGGTTTGCACCATCATTGCGTAGATTAGTCCGATAATTATGCTTTTCAGATGAGGGATATGTTTGATGACAGGTATAGCACGGGTTGTTTTTTCCTTCCGTTTTTGTATAACACTGCGGTGGAATTGGCGCTTCTTCATTCAAACTACCATTAACGGTAGGAGTAATAATAAGGCTTTTATCAATATGCGGTAACAATGACTCGCTAACTTTTCCAACATTAAATATACCTGCGGCTCCAATAAAGATAACAAAAAAAATCAAACTAAAAATTAAAACATAAAGCCTCATAACAACCTCATTTATATGCTCACTAAGTTAAGCTGTGCAAATTATACGAGGCAAATATTACAGTTATTTGAATAACTCCTTGTTTATCTAATAATTCATCCGTCAAAAATAATTATATTTTTAGTCATTAAGTTGTCATGAAAATTTACTATATTTTTATTATATTAAATAACTCAAGGGAAATGAAAATGCTAAATGTAAAAAAAACCAAGCTTGCAGCATTACTGGCTGTCATACTTGGCTCATCAATGTTAACTGCATGTAATGGAGATGACGGTACTAATGGTATAGATGGTGCCAATGGTATCGACGGTGTTAATGGGCGAGACTTAACAACTCCGGCTAAATTAACTCGCATTGCTACTGTACCTGTTGGCGCAGAAATTACGGGGGTGTTCTTAACAGATAATGATGAGCTTTTCTTTAATGTTCAACATCCCTCTGATTTATCGGGTAATGACACTGCTGCTAAAGTAGGTGTAGTGACAGGTTTTGACTGGAGTACGTTAGATCCGCTAATGACTGACTTAACTGTACCCGCTACCGATGATGAAAAACTTGCTATACGTCTAGTGGCTGGTGAATATCAAGTTATTGGCAGTGCGGGTGATAAATTCAATAACCAATTGCCTTATGGTTTGGGAACGATAACAACGGCTGATGGTTTGACCGAAATAAAACAATCTCAAGATCCTGATTTTAATGCCTTCGTTCCTACATCCGCTAACGGTAGTACCGGTTATTTATTTACTGCATGGGAAGATCGCCCTGGTGCAATGAGCCGCATTGAATTAACTAAAGAAGAAAATGGTAGCTGGCTTACTGGCGACGTAATAAATGTAGACTTTTCAACCGTATTAGGCACTTTAATTAATTGTTTTGGTACTTTATCTCCTTGGAATACCCCATTAACTTCTGAAGAAAATTACGAAGCTGAAAACACTGAACAGTGGAACAACTCAGCATATTTAGATGGTTACCCAAGTTATCCCGATGTTAAAAACTTACAGACTTATTTAACAACTTCAACATTACCTAACCCCTACGATTATGGTTATATTGTTGAAATAGCTGATCCTACCTCAGTAAGCCCTACACCAATAAAACATTTTACCTTAGGTCGTGCGGCTCATGAAAATGCTGTTGTAATGCCTGATTGGAAAACAGTTTACACAACAGATGATGGTACAAATAAGGCCTTTTATAAATTTATTGCCACAACTGCAGGTGATTTAAGTGAAGGTACATTATATGCGGCAAAATTAACTCAAGATGCTACCAGTGATCCAGCTAAAGCGGGGTTTGATATAGAATGGATTGAGCTAGGAAGTAGTAACAATACTCAAATTAAAACGTGGATAAATTCATATAATGGTATTACTGAAACAGATTATGTTGAAGGTCAAACCAGTTATATCAAGCAAGCAGAAATTGATGCGTGGGCAACTAACGGTACGGGTGATGATCGCTATGCCTTCTTAGAAACATTACGTGCTGCCAAAGCAAAAGGTGCAACTACCGAATTTCGTAAAATGGAAGGTATAGTTATCAATTATGATGGCGCAGCAAGTGGAGCTGTACCATTCATGTATGTTGCTATGTCTGAAGTCGGTAAAGGTATGGTTGATGCAGAAGGTGATATACAACTTGACTCATCAGCCAAATGTGGCGCTGTTTATCGCTTTGGTTTACATTCAGACTTCAATGTTAACCGCATGGAGCCAGTCGTTGTTGGTGGTGCATATAATTCAGCTGGTGATGCCGATGGCAACAAATGTGATATAAATGCTATCTCAAACCCTGACAACTTAGCTGTTATGGATGATGGTCGGGTGTTAATTGGTGAAGATACCAGTAAACATGTCAATAACGCACTTTGGATTTATAACCCACAAGGTGAGTAGTATTTAAAACTAAAAAGGTTGATAATCGCTTATCAACCTTCCTTTTTATTTTAACTGTTTTTATAGTTTACGCTTGCTGTTCTCGTTCAATAGCACGATAAGCGATATCTGTACGGAAGCTAACACCCTGCCATGATATTTGATTTAACAATTCATAGGCCAATTTTTGCGCTTCAGTTACTGTATTACCTAAAGCTGTTGCACAGAGTACACGACCACCATTGGTAGCCACTTCACCTTGCTCATTTAGCTTAGTGCCGGCATGAAAAATTTTAGCTGATGTATTAGTGTTAGTATCAAGACCTGAAATAACATCGCCTTTAGGGTAACTTGCTGGGTAATTATTCGCAGCTAATACCACCCCTACAGCAGCACGGCTATCAAAATCAATCGTTGCTTTATCTAACTCGCCACGGGTGGCAGCTAAGCAAAGTTCAACGATATCAGATTGTAAGCGCATCATTATCGGTTGGGTTTCTGGATCGCCAAAACGACAGTTATATTCAATGACATTGGGCGTACCATCTTCAGCAATCATCAAACCTGCATACAAAAAGCCGCTATATGGTGCACCCTCGGCGGCCATGCCTTCAACCGTAGGAATGATCACTTCATTCATGATCCGATCATGAATTTCAGGTGTTACTACTGGTGCAGGCGAATATGCCCCCATACCACCGGTGTTAGGACCTAAATCACCATTTAATGCACGTTTGTGATCTTGACTGGTTGCCATAGGTAAAATATTTTTACCATCAACCATAACAATGAAGCTAGCTTCTTCGCCTTCAAGAAACTCTTCAATTACCACCCGATGCCCTGCATCACCAAAAGCATTACCTGCTAACATGTCGGTAATGGCATCTTCAGCTTCAACCAACGTAAGGGCAACAATAACGCCCTTACCTGCGGCTAAACCATCGGCTTTAACCACAATAGGTGCGCCTTGTTCACGTACATAAGCAAGTGCTGGCTCAACTTCGGTAAAGTTAGCATAACTACCGCTTGGAATATTATTGCGCGCTAAAAAGTCTTTAGTAAAAGACTTAGAGCCTTCAAGCTGGGCTGCCTTCGCTGAAGGGCCAAAAATAACTAAGCCTTGCGCTTGAAAAGCATCCACCACACCATCAACCAGTGGCTGCTCTGGACCAACAATCGTTAGCGCAATACCTTCACTTTTGGCAAAAGCCACTAAAGCATCATTATCGCTGGTATCTAGCGCAACATTTTCTAATTTGTTTTCGGTTGCTGTGCCGGCATTACCGGGGGCAACAAATACTTTAGTAACTTGACTAGACTGTGCCGCTTTCCACGCCAATGCATGCTCACGCCCACCAGAGCCGATAACTAAAACTTTCATTTGATTTTCCTATTGGTTATTTTGACTACTCTGATTGTTATTTGATCTATTGCCGTTTGTACTGAGCAGCCCTTCGACCAGCTCAGGATGAACGGAGGTTACTCCCTTCGACTGCTTCGCGCTAAGGGCGAACGAGATCAGAGTAGGTGAATAAATATTACTGTTTATTTTTCTGTTTAAAGTCACTAAAACTAGTATTTTCAGGTTTCACAAACTTTAACGTCATGCGGTCACTTTCGCCAATCGCTAAATATTTTGCTTTATCTTTATCACCTAACCGCAAAGATGGTGGTAAAGTCCATACGCCAGCAGGATGCTGCGCCATATCGTTAGGGTTAGCGTTAATTTCACTGGCACCGGAAAAACGAAAACCTGCGGTTTTTGCTTGCTTAATAGTATTTGCTTCCGATACATAACCTTTAGCTTTTTCAGGGGCAACACCCGCAGGCAATCTATGTTCAACAATACCTAAGATACCACCAGGCTTAAGCGCATTAAAAGCATCCTTAAAAACTTGCTCAACTCCAGCATCTTTCCAATTGTGTAAGTTACGGAAAGTTAATACTAAATCAGCGCTACCCTGCGGTGCTAATTCACTTTGCTGACGCGGCACAAAATCTGTTAACACCACTTCACTGAAAACAACATTCGAGGCGAGCTTTTTTTCCAACCTTTTACGCGAGTTAGAATAATAGTTATCTGCACCGGTATCAGTGTAATGAGCGCCATAAAGTTTGCCTGTCCCCTTTAAAGCAGGTGCAAGGATTTCAGTATACCAACCACCACCGGGGGTAATTTCAACCACGGTCATTTCTGGAGTAAAACCAAAAAACCTCAATGTTTCAATCGGGTGGCGATATTGATCACGGGCTTTATTTTTCGCTGAACGATGATCACCATTAACCGCTTGTGCAAGTGATTTATCTACGCCATGACTATGATCGTCATGAGCTAATAAACTGGTACTAGTGAATGCACTTAAGCTAAGCGTGGCTGTAATTAACAGTGACTTTAAATTTTTTAATTCGATCATAATATTTCCGTTAACTGATAGTATTATTAAAAAGCCTACATTTATAACAGATTTTAAATAAACAAGCAGCGTTGATTGTGTTACTTAATATAAACAAACCAACACTACTTATTTTTTAATGATATTTTCTCAGCTTAACGAACAACCTTTAAGCTAGAGGATTCAAATTCAAACGATAAGCACGGAGCGTATGACTATACGTGAGTACTTATGGTGAAAAATTTGTGCTCTCTAGCGACAAGGTTTTTTGTTAATGGCGGAAGTGACGCATACCGGTAAATACCATGGCAATATTGTGCTCATCAGCCGCGGCAATAACTTCATTATCACGCATAGAACCACCTGGTTGTATTACCGCGGTAATACCCGCTTCGGCAGCAGCGTCTAAACCGTCACGAAATGGAAAGAATGCATCAGAGGCCATTACTGAACCTTTAACTTCTAAATTTTCGTCCGCGGCTTTAATACCGGCTACTTTAGCAGAGTAAACACGGCTCATTTGACCGGCGCCAACACCAATCGTTGAACTATTTTTAACGTAAACGATAGCATTAGATTTAACGTATTTGGCCACTTTCCAACAAAATTGTAGATCGCGCATTTCATCGTCGGTTGGTTGACGTTTAGTAACAACTTTTAACTCGTCATTAGTTACGCTACCTTGATCGGTGTCTTGCACCAATAAACCACCGTTAACACGTTTAAAATCAAACCCCGTACTTTTACTATCCCACTGGCCACATTCTAATAAACGTAAGTTAGGCTTAGCCGCAACAACTTTTGCAGCAGCAGCAGAAATACTTGGTGCAATAATTACTTCAACAAATTGACGAGAAACAATAGCTTGTGCCGTATCAGCATCTAATTCACGGTTAAAGGCAATAATTCCGCCAAAAGCAGAAGTAGGATCGGTTTTATAAGCGCCTTCATAAGCCGCTAAAATATCTCCGCCAATAGCAACACCACATGGGTTCGCATGTTTGACGATAACACAAGCTGGCTCGTCAAATTCTTTAACACATTCTAACGCCGCATCAGTATCGGCGATGTTGTTATAAGACAAGGCTTTACCTTGTAATTGTGTCGCTGTAGAAATTGATGCTTCTTCAGGATTAGCTTCTTTATAAAAAGCAGCTTCTTGATGTGAGTTTTCACCGTAACGTAAATCTTGGGTTTTAATAAACTGGCTATTAAAAGTACGAGGGAATTTTACTTTGTTGTCAATAGAAGCAGTTGCGTCTGTTTCACCGTACGCTGGTAACATTTTACCAAAGTAGTTAGCAATCATGCCATCGTAACTAGCTGTATGCTCGTAAGCGGCAATCGCTAAATCAAAACGTGTTTGATAAGTTAATGAATCATTGTTGTTATCTAATTCAGTTAATACCCGATCGTAATCACTGGCGTTAACAATAATAGTGACGTCCTTGTGATTTTTAGCTGCCGCACGTACCATCGTTGGCCCACCGATATCAATATTTTCGATAGCATTTTCTAATGAACAGTTTTCATCACTAACGGCATTGGCAAACGGATATAAGTTAACCACAACCATATCAATCGCGCTGATACCATTTTCAGCCATTACTGCTTCATCCATACCACGACGGGCTAGAATGCCACCATGTACTTTTGGGTGTAAGGTTTTAACACGACCATCCATAATTTCTGGGTGGCCGGTATAATCAGACACTTCTGTCACTGGGATGCCGTTTGCGGCTAATAATTTTGCTGTACCGCCAGTAGAAAGAAGATCAACACCTTTATCGCTTAGGCGTTGAGCAAACTCAACAATACCTGCTTTATCAGAAACACTTAATAGTGCACGTTTAATTGGACGTGGAGTATCCATTTTGTATGCTTACCTTATTAGTAAATTAATTTTAAATAGAGCTTAAAAATCATAGAACTCAAAAAAATAAAGCACCCTAGGGTGCTTTTATTTGGCAGGTAATCCTGCCAGGGCATTAGTTCATACCGTATTTTTTTAATTTCTTACGTAAGGTACCGCGATTGATACCTAATAAGTTTGCGGCTCTAGTTTGGTTACCGCGGGTATACATCATCACTTCTTCTAACATTGGCGCTTCAATTTCGCTTAACACAAGGTCGTACATATCATCAACGTCGTTACCATTTAACTGCTTTAAGTAGTTGTTGATAGCTATTTTAGCTTGAGTACGCAAAGGAGACGTTTTAGTTTGCGTTTGAATATCACCAGTGATGAAAGGAGAAGAAATATTTTGTTCGAACATAATGCACAACTCTTTATATTAATATAAGTATAAATTAAACAACCAACTGTTCACTAATGAACAAGCTGATCAAAATAAAGATTTAACGTCTCAAGCTGCTCGCTTGTTGACGATAAACCATTAAAAATAGCTCTAAAAGCTTTGCCTTGGTTTCCTGCAAATTTCGCAGTAAAACCTTCACCCAGTTCTTCGCCTGACTCTTTACCTAGTAAAGCAAAAGAATGAATGTACCAAGACACATGTTTACGAGCGATTCTCACGCCCATGTAGTCACCGTAAAACTGATGTAATTCCATTACGTGTCCAATTAAAATTGAACGTACCTCATTCATTGAGGGGGCAGGCATTTTGGTTCCTGTTTTCAAAAAATGATTAATTTCTCGAAAAATCCAAGGTCGCCCTTGGGCACCTCGACCAATCATTATTGCATCGGCTCCGGTATAGCTTAATACCTCTTCGGCTTTTTCTACCGAGGTGATATCGCCATTAGCCACAATAGGAATTGAAACCGCTTGTTTAATTGCTTTTATCGTGTCGTATTCCGCATTGCCTTTATAAAAGTCATTACGGGTGCGACCGTGTACTGCTAGCGAAGCAATACCGTTATCTTGAGCAATTCTTGCTATTTCAATACCATTACGGCTGTTTTCACACCAACCAGTGCGAATTTTTAACGTAACCGGAATATTCACCGAATTAACCACAGATTTCACTATTTGTTCAACCCGTGCCGGCTCTCTTAATAAAGCCGAGCCCGCTAATTTTTTATTTACCTTTTTTGCTGGACAGCCCATATTGATATCAATAATTTGCGCACCGTTATCAGCATTAATTTTCGCCGCAAAAGCTAATTCATCAGGACAACTACCCGCAATTTGTACGCTGCGAATTCCGGCATCATCACTGTGAAGCATTCTTAATTTAGACTTTTCGGTATTCCATACCTTAGGGTTTGACGACACCATTTCTGATACGGCTAAACCCGCGCCCATTCGACAACATAATTCTCGAAAAGGTTGATCGGTAATTCCTGCCATCGGGGCAAGAAAGACGTTACTGTCAAATTGATATGAACCTATTTTCACGCTGATTACTTTTTGAGCTGCTATTTAAAAGGGCGCTAAGTTTACGTGTTTTTTTGCTCATTGAAAAGCATAGAATTTAAACAAAAGTTGTTTTTTTATCGCTTTTTAATATTGACTTTTACTAAAGCATTAATGTGGGCGTTTTTCACACGATTGATTGACAACTTTTAAGGCTATCTTGACCATGATATAAATTAAAAATCAAGGGAAAGGCCTAGTGTATGGTAAATGACCCTTGTCTGCTTATTACTATGAGCCTATTCTTTCGATAGTAGTATCCCCATGCTCTAGACATTTAAACATAATATAAGAAACTATATTTCATCGCTACATTCATCAAATATGCCCTTTATCAAAATCATTAGTGCTATAGTAATGACGAGCTTATCTAGGCTTTTTTTGCCCGTTTAGGCGCACCCATTCTTCTTGTATAGTTACTGGTGACATATCACACCATTGCCCATAAATTTCTTGTAAGTTTTGCGCTTGCTCTTCTAATACGCCTGATAACGCCAGCAAACCATTTTCACCAACAAATTCTATAATAGTGGGCGCTAACTCACGCAATGGGCCTGCTAAAATATTAGCGACCACTACATCAGCGGTTAATTTTGGCTGATCTTTAGGTAAATACAGTTCAAGCCTGTCATCAACATTGTTGCGTTTAGCATTAGCAAGGCTTGCTTGTAAGGCTTGCGGGTCGATATCAATACCAATTACGTTCTTTGCACCTAATTTTAATGCGGCTAAAGACAAAATACCTGAGCCACAACCAAAATCTACCACGGTTTTACCTTGTAAATCTAAGCCGTCAAGCCAAGTTAAACACAATGCAGTGGTTGGGTGCGTACCGGTGCCAAAAGCTAAACCTGGATCTAGCATAACGTTTACGGCATCTGGCTCTGGCACTTCTAGCCAGCTTGGACAAATCCATAAACGTTGACCAAATTTCATTGGATGAAAGTTATCCATCCATTCACGTTCCCAGTCTTTATCTTCTAACTGCTCGAGTTTATATTGCATTTGTGTTTTGTCTGGGTGAATACCCTGCAAGTAGCTGATCACTTTATCCATATCATGACTGGCCTCAAACAAGCCCATTACCACGGTATTTGACCAATAAATCACTTCATCACCTGGTAATGGTTCATATATAGGCGTATCTTTTGCGTCAACAAAGGTCACTGCTTGCGAGCCACAGGCAACAAGCCAATCACTATATTTTTCCGCCGTTTCTTCATTGGCGCTTAATCTAAGTTGTATCCAGGGCATTTCAGTATTCCAATAATAAATGTGCTTGCTTTATGCTCACAATAAATACTCACAATGATAGTTTATCATTCATTGATGCTAGAGTTACTACAAATTCACCTGATACTGAGTAAACTCCATGTTAGATCTACTACCCGATTTATTTGACGACTACAGCGGCCAACTGCAATTGGCACAGCCTTTATTTACCGACTACGGTGGTAATACTATCTTCAGTGGCGAAATAGTAACGGTATCTTGTTTTAACGATAATTCAAAAGTAAAAGAACTTGTGGCGACTAACGGCACAGGAAAAGTAATGGTGGTTGATGGTAAGGCGAGCTTAACACGGGCATTGTTAGGTGACATGTTAGCTAAACAAGCCGTCAGTAACGGTTGGCAAGCAATTGTTATTAATGGCTGTATTCGAGATGCAGGCACTATTGCGACGCTACCACTCGCAGTAAAAGCGCTTGGCTGCAACCCAATTAAGACCGAAAAACTAGGGTTGGGTGAAATTAATCAGCCTATTAGCTTTGCTGGTCTTGATTTTACCGCAGGTCAATTTATTTATGGTGACGCAAATGGCTTAGCTATCAGTGAAAAAAAATTAATGCTAAAGTGATATAAATACATTATCACCAGCGTAAAATAATGAAATACTTCCCAATTTTTCTCGATGCCAATTATATAACCGCCATGATTATTGGTGGAGGAGAAGTGGCATCACGCAAAATTGAATTGTTATTAAAGTCGACTGTTAACATTACTATCATGAGTAAAGATGTTTGCGCTAGTGTTGAACGCTTAATTAACTTGCATCAATTAACTTGGCTAAAATATAATTATCAAGTTGGCCATTTATCTCATATCAATTTAGTCATCGCGGCTACCGACGATAGCTTAGTAAATAAAGCTATCGCAGAGGAAGCTCGCACATTAGACATGTTAACTAATGTGGTCGACCAACCAGAGCTATGCACTTATATCACCCCGGCGATTATTGATAGAAGTCCAATGATCGTTGCTTTGTCTAGCTCTGGCAGCTCACCTATTTTAATCCGTATGTTACGCGAACAAATAGAAAAAACGCTACCCCAAGGCTATGGTAAATTGGCTGACTTTTCTTACAAATTTCGCGAGCACGTAAAAGTACGGGTGAAAGGTTTACGAAATCGACGGAGTTTTTGGGAAAACACCCTTCGAGGTCCCATAGGGCAAGCAATCCTTGATGGTAAACAACAACAAGCAGAGCAACAGCTTATTGCCAGTATTAAACAAGAAATAGCCCCTCCTTGTGGGGAAATTATTTTTATTCACACCAAAGAAGGCAACCCAGATAACTTAACCTTGAATGCCCACAGAGCGATGCAATTTGCCGACGCCATTTTTTATGATGACCAGGTAAATACAGTATTAATTGAATATGTCCGCCGCGATGCGGAAAAATTTCCCCAAGACATCACTTCAAGCATATTAATTAATTATCAACACGCCATTGAACTAGCTAAACAAGGACAAAAAGTTATTTATCTATTATCTGGTAATGAAACCTTACCGCAAAATGAAGCGCTAACACAAAGCGCCATCACCACACATACTTTTGTTAATGGTGATAGCTAACTTAAGGCTATTAACCTAGATTATAGTGACATAACAAAGTCAATTAATGATTGACGCTCAGCTTGCTCTAATGCCATAAAGTCATTTTTACTTTGCAGTGCTTCGCCGCCATGCCACAAAATAGCTTCTTCAATATTGTCAGCTCTACCATCATGTAAAAAACCTGCCGCTGGGTTTACCGTTTTAGTTAAACCTATACCCCATAAAGGTCTAGTTTTCCACTCATTGCCAGTTGCTGTAAAATCACGACGGTTATCAGCTAAACCTGTCCCTAAGTCATGTAACAACATATCAGTAAAAGGATAAATATGCTGACCTTTTAATGCCTCTGGCGCGTCAACACCACCAAGTTGAACATTACCAGCTAAGGTAACAAAATCAGGATGATGACATGATGTACAATTTATTTGTTCAAATAAAACCGCGCCGGCAACAACAGTTTTATCATTAATATTACGTCTTGCGGGAACGGCTAACGTTTCAGCATAAAAAACCACTTCGTCTGAAAATACTTGAGATGCTTCAGGCTCGTCATTTTCATCGACGCCCGTATCAATAAAGCCGGTACGAGTTAAGTAACTTTCATGCATAGCGGTATTAGCAATACTTTCGTCCGGAAATAACGGATTAGTAATGCCCATATCACCACGTAATGCACCAAGCGATTGTACCCGTACACTAGGTGTATTAGCTTTCCAGCCAAAACGCCCCAATGATACTGGCAGCGGATCATTATCCCTTGCTTTAATGGCATCAAAAACCCAATTTGGACGCCCTGAAATACCATCACTATCAACATCATTCTCATCGGCGAGTGCTAAAATATCAGCTTCAGCAATAAGCTCTAATAAACCCAAACCAAAAACAGGCATGCCATTTCTTGGGCTGTAACGAACATCGGCTTGTAAAATAGCACTATTTAATTGATTCTCAGCGGTTACATCATAAGGGCGTTCAATAGTGAATACCGGTTTTTTAAGTTCAACTGAGTTGCCGTCGGCGTAATTAACGGTAGAGTATTCATAAGCAAGATAAACATTTGCTTGGCCAACAAAAGGCAGTTCTTGCCAGTCTGCTCTAGCCTTTAAAACACCGCGATGAAATAATTGTTCGCCAAAATCAGGAACGCCTTTATTTTTACAATAATTATTTTCAATGCTAGGAGTGGAACAATTACCATCATCAATACTCATGCGCAGAAAAATACCCGCAGCTGAGTCTAATAAAATTCGATCCTGCCCTTCAGGTACAGTGATTGTTGATGGACGACCATCACGTTGATGACATGAATTACAGTCTTGGTTGTTAAATACTGGGCCTACTCCGTCTAATTCTGGGTGTTCGCTATTAGGCGCTGTAGTAAAAGCGGTTTCAAAATTTGCATCACCAGCTAAATGTATCTCTAATTCTTCAGCGCTTAGTGTCGGCATTGGCGTTGAAAATCCATGACCCGAATGACTAGCATTAATGGCAGTGGCTTCATCACCTAACTTTTCAACATAGGTATAATCAGGATATTCAATTACCGTTTTTTTATCTGAACTACCAGAATTACAACCGCTTAGTAATATCGCGGATAAAGAAACAATAAGGCTTAAGCATTGTTTCTTTTGAGTAAAAATATTCATGCTGCTCTCTCTTGGGAATATTTATCAGATCTATTTATCCAATCTATTTATATAATGTTTTCTTGGGACTTTTATTAAAACCTTTATTAAAAATAGTTTTTATCGCTTATAACGAAAAAAGGACAAAACCTGCTATATCCGTAGACAAGTTTTATCCTTTTATTAATAATGCATTATGGTCTTACTTTTATTAGACTTTCCAGTCATTAAGTAACGTTAATACATCATTTTCTAACGACGCTTGCAAAGTTGCTAAGGCATCAATAGCCGTTTGAATTCTTACACGACCGTCGGTGTCACTAATAGCTTGTCTGAACGGCAATTCATCTTCGCTAGCAATAGCAATAATAGCGGTAATTGCTGCAGCAATTTCATCATCAACTCGACTCGCTAATGTTGCATCAGCAGCACTAACAAAATCTATAATGCCCGTTTTATCAGTAGCATTTTCAAATTCACCACGGTAAACATTTTGTACACCTTTAATGTTATCGGTAAAATCTGTTAATGAATTCCAACTGTATTGAGATTCAACTTTTGAGGTGTTAATTGAATCTATGTCAGCACCAAATGGGTCTGCAATTTTGCCGGTACCTACTTCATCAATAATACCAATCATACCGTTGATCAATTCTTCAACACCCGCTAACTGTGACGTATAAATATCATTATCTACCGTTAATAATTTATCTTGGTAGGCGTCATCACTACTTACCCAAGCATTATAAAGATCTTGTGTATAACCATAAAAGACTTCAGCTGTAGCCGAAAGATATTCACGTTCACGCTCGCTCATGTCAGCAATTAATTTTTCATTATCATCAACACCATCACCAAATAATAAAAACTCCATAGTATGGAAGCCCTGCACATCATCATTCAATAGCGCAATAAAATCTGCAGAAAAAGTTGAAGTACCATCTAATAATGATTGTAAATCACTAGTATTTAAAGGCCAGCTATCTAGATGCGGGTCAATACTTAACGAATCTACCGGACCAAAAATATGAGACTCACCTTGCTCCCATGGTTCACGTGCTGCTTTCCATGCATTTTGTGCAATAAGTAAATTAGCTTCTGTCGGGGTATTAACTAAGGTTTGTGTTGCTATAAAAAAAGCATTCGCTTTATCATTTAAAGTATCATAGCCCGTAACAATTACATCATTGGTTAAATTAGTAATTAATTCTGTGGCATCAAAAGTAAAGCCAGTTTCTTCTACAGTAGTATTATCATCGCTAGAAGAACTTCCACAACCACTCAAAAAAAGAGCAGAAACAGTTAAAGCAATTAACGTTTTTTTTAGTAACATAAGTATTCCTTATTTTTTTCAGTACCTAATCAGCACATAAATAGTTAAATTGAAAAGTAATATCCGATGGATAAACTAAACGAGTGAGTATCATCTAAATTATCTTGAGCATAATTTTGTTGCGATACTTGCCCTTTAAACACTAAATTTTTAGTCGGAAAGTAATTAACACCAAATGAAATCTCTTGGGTATCAAAACGAGCGGTTGGTGTACCTTCTGCTAATTTTTTAATTGGATTAGCGTATTCATAAGCGGTAAACAAATATAGTGGCGTGGTCAAACCAAAAAAGTTTTTGCTATCATAAGCAACTTCAACAAATGCTGCTTCAGCCTCACTGCCTAACTGAGCAAAAACACCCGGTTTCAGTCCGGCGGTAGTTTTATTAGCTTTGGTTATGGCTTGGCTATCATCTAATTGACCAAAAAGATATTGGCCTCTTGCTAACCAATTATCATGTTCCCAAACGCCATGTAAACCAATAAGCGTTAAGTTTCCGTCGCCTGAAATTTTATTGGTTTTATTACGATTTCCTGAAGTATTGCCGTTATATAAACTAATACCGACGCTTGAACCTGATTTTATGTTGCCGTAATCAAGACGAAAGGTTAACGCTAGATCATCACTATTTACTTGCTCAAAACGGGTTTGATGACCCGTAGCAACCCAATGATGCGTTCTAAAATATTCTGAATTTAAGCCAGTAGTAATTAAGGTTTGTGCGGTAAAATTATGCCATGATGCCGAGACATTAATTCCTGTTTCATGCCATACTTGTGGAATTAGCGTTGCTTCGCTCCAGTGACGTTCGGTAGTAAAATACTGGTTTGGTTTGTGTAAATCAGTGCCAATACCTACGGGTACGGTAATGTGTCCAATTTTCACGGAAATATTTTCATTGTATTGGTATTTTACTTCCAATTTTTCAACAATAACTTCACCGCCAGCTTCTATTTCAGTTTCAAATTCACCAAATTCATCAAAGCCATCATATTCAAGGGTAACGCCCGTTCCGCCATGCTCATATTCAATTTCTAATTCAACTTGCCATTTAGCATCAAAATCATAAGCAAACTCTATCACCACCCTTTCTAAATCTGTGGTAGCTCGTTGTTCTGGATCTATATCTTGAGTATTTTTAAAAACCGCTTTGCTTTTGTAAAGCATGCTGCCATAAGATTTAATCTGCCAATTTTTGTCACTTTCATTAAGCGTTTTGGCAACAAAATTTTCTGCAGTACGGGATTTTTCTGCTTTAAGTTCAAGTAATTGCTTTTCAATTGCTTGTAACTGTTGTTGCTGTTGCTTAAGCGCAGCTTTAAGATCAATTTCAGTATTAGCAATACTGATATTACTAAATGAAAGCACACTGAATGTTGCTAATGGGATAAGGATATTTTTCATCAAACCAACCAAATACAAATGATAACTACTTTTATTTGGGGGTATGGTAATTACATTAGCCAACACTTGCAAGTGATAATTGTTACCATTCGCAGTGGTATTGATATAAATCAAACAATTTCATCTTTCTGTTAGCAAAATCATAAAGGTAATGGCAAGCCTTAATTATTACACAACAATAAGCATAAAAGTGTTGATTCTGAGGTGTTTTCTTCGAGGTGTAGACTAGAAAAATTTCTATAATCAATTGTTATTAAAAGTATTTCATCAGTAAAACAAATATTTAGTTGTTTTTTAATTACTATTTCATTACTTTCAACTACGGTGCAAGCTGATAACAATAACTTAAGTAAAGGCATTAACGAAAGAGGGTCGTTCTCCCCTCTTTACCTTGCTATTTTTATTTCTTTACCCATTGCCCCGAAGCATTTTTAATCAAATGGCCTGATTGAGTTTTAGCTAAAGATTTTTTACCCGCTAAAACCGTAACCTGTTGCATGGTAATTTTGTTTTTTCGCGCTAAATTCATATAAATGCTTTTGCGGTTTTTATTAACACTCGCCACTAAGCTTTTCGCTTCGGCGTTATCAACCACTAACCCTAAGTAACCATTAGGCATTTCACCAACTAGTCCTTGCTGTTTGGCATCGCTTAGTGATATCGCCCAAGCAGAAAAGGCCATCGCTGAGACTAGCAGAGCACAAGCGGATTTTTTTATAAAATTCTTGCTTAAATTATTCATTTTATCTCCCTAAAATAAGTCGCTTTCTTCACTAAATATATCATCTAGTTCTTTATCTACTTTTACTCTGATTTCATGATCAATTTTTAAATTTAAATTAATCGTGATCGGTTCTTTGGCACTAACTTCTATTCTATGTGTACAGCCACTAATGATAAAAACAGCTAACACGGCAGTGAATATAATATTCATGCTTACTCCTTATTTTTTTGTAAACCTTTAATAATACTGTCTTCAAAACGTTGGGTTATTGATATGGACTCAAGTAAACCTAATAAGTCATAGCTTAAGTTCAAGTTCAGATTAACATCATTATTGATGTCAGGATTTCGACCTTTTATCACTGTTTCTAACAGCATGTAACCATCTTCTGCTAAAGACACTGAGGAAGAAAGTTGATGATAATGCAAATTTTGCAACGCCTCAAATGCCAGTTGTAACTGAGTGCTACTTGCTTTGAGCTCCTCCACAGCAGGATTATCCATTACCTGTATTAGGCCGTTGCTAATATTATACAGCTCACCATTTTCAATAATATATTTATCACCGTCAAATCTAACCGGAAGTTGCCCGGAGATATAACCGGTGACCACAATACCTTGCTTTTCATCTAATGCTAATACTTGCTCTAAGTCTATACTAGTAAGCTGAACGTTAACTGAATGGCCATGTTCAAAAGGCCATACTATGTTAGGGATAGAAAAACTACCGCCTAATACCTCTGCTGTAAGCTTGTTTGCGGTGAACTTAAAGCTTTTGTTAAAAGTCCAGTTGGTATTAATTGAAAGATTTGAAATGGGAGTAGGTGTTTCAATTAGTCCCACGGTTAAATTTTCATTCACATTGGCTAAGGTAACTATTTTACCTGCGAGCAAAGTGAAACTTTGTTGCCAGTTTAATTCCTCTATCCAAATGCCATTAACTTCTCCACTGACTGACATTAGCGCTACAGAAATACTAAAAAGATTTTTTTCAATATTGTTTAAATCGGCTAATTTCCCAACGACACTGTAATCCAATAAGCCATCAATAAGTTCAATGGTAGTGGGTAATTGAATATTTAATGACAATAAGTCAGTAAGTGGTAATTTATTTGCCGCTATTGTCACCTTGGGAGAAAGTGCTGGGCCAACTATAATAATATTGCCAAGGTTTACTCCGTCAGCACTGGCTGTGGCATTAATGTGCATGTCATCAAGGCTACCTTTAATATCACTAAAAAGATCGAACGAGTTTATTTGTAATATTTTTGGAATATTAACTTGTGACGCTTGGCTATGGGCTTTTATGTTTATGCTAAGGGCATTATCGGCCATTAACTGTACATTACCTGCTAGCTTAGTCGTGAGCGTTGGCAATTTTAACAACACTTTACTTTTTGTTGCCATCGTTTCCGCTGTCGAACCACTCTGTTGCTTAACTAGTACAATATTTTTTACCGTGATTGAAGAGTTTTCAGTTAAGTTAAACTTGGTTTGCTGGTCGGTTTTTTGTAGTGAGCCTTCAAGATGTAAAGCAACTGGCACAGTAGTAAATTCCGCTATGTTTGCTAACTTAACTTGGCTATCAATGATAAAACTTTCTATCGTTAGTGCATTAGTTGCTTGGTTGCTAGTGGTTTCACTATTCTCCGTACGGCTCTCTGTGCTCTTGGCAAAATCAAGTGTAACATTATCAAGTTTAACGTGGTGGGCTCGTCCATTACCACTAGCATTAATGCCAATACCACTCAGCTTTAACTGTTGATTATTTAAAATAAGTGTCGCATTGTCTTTTGTTGCTAAGGTTAACTGCCCTAATGGATTATCTTCATGTATTGCCATTATTGCAGGGGATAGCTGATTTTGTTTTAACATGGCAATAAAATGCGGCTGGCTATACTGCAGCGATATGACATTATTTCCGCTGAATGTTAACGCTATTTCCTGAGTGTTTTTATTTGGTTTTTCACTTTGAATGCTATTGGCCGTTTTATTTGCCCGTAAATGTAGTCGACTTTCAACATTAAGAGTAGCTATTAGTTTAAAGGCGCCACTGCTAGCAATACCGTTAGCAGAAGCTATGGTAAGAGCTGTGATTTGACTCTGCATACTGAGGGTGTCAGCTTGGTATTCTATTAACGTATCGAGACGACCTGAAATTTCATTAGCATTTAAGGTGTTTTGTAGTTCGGCTGCTATAGGCAACTGATGCCCATTGATGAAATTATTTAGTAAATTTAATTGGCTCGATAATACAATGGAAAAAGCTACTTTACTTTTATCCTTGCTCTTGTTATTGTTTAGCTCGGCCTTAATAAATTCTACTTTATCGGGAGTTTTTAACGAAACATAGACGCTATTATTGACTACCGATAGGCTAGCCACATAGGGCGTTTTTTGTTGGCTTAAGCGCGCAGCTTGTGATGTTTTATTTTTTACCGTAAAAGGGAAATAGTAAATCTCGTCAATATTGATTTTTATCGGTAGCTGAAATTGTTCAATTTGTTTTATATAAGACGGTAATATTTCAGACAATAATTGACTATAATTTTGCTTGTTATTACGGTGTTCATTACCAAGCTCATGCTCTTTTTGAATATCAATACTATTTAAAAATAAAGGTGCAGTTCCCTTAATGTTTGCTCGCTTAATATCAACACCGGTTATCTTAAATTGTGGAAAGTATTGCCATTGTATAGCTATATCAGTTATTTCAATGTCAGCCTTAGGGATTTGCAAACATAATTTATCGACCACAATAGTCATATTGCTGGCAAGGCTGATATCCAAACAGTTGATTTTTATTTGGTATAAGCTTAGCTGTTCTTTGGCAAGGTTTTTTATCACAAAAAGGCGAGCACTATAAGTGATTATAAAAATAGTCAATAAGGCTGCAACAGCAATTAAAGTAGTTTTGAACAATCGCACTTAGACCCCCTTTCCTGTGTCGTTAGATTTACGCCTACCCTAATTAATCATACAATTAAGTCAGTAATAATACTCAAAATAATTTATTTAAAATATAACTATCACTGATTAATCTTGAAAATAATCGGTTAACGCAAAGCCAATACCAATGGTTTGCTGTGAGTGATTGTAATCAATTAAGCTTTCACCGTAACCATTGGTATATTGAATATAACCTTTTAGCCGTTCAAAAATAGGAAAGGTTATACCTAACTCCATGTAGCCTTTATGCTCTTTAACGTTTTCTCGGCCTTTAAAAAGTAAGTCATATTGCTGCCACTTATAAACCATAGAAAGCTCAAAGTGCCCCATATAATCAATGATGTCGGGGTTATCATCTCCCGGCTCAGTTGGCGTGGTTATTTTATCTCCTTCAGGAATTCGCCACCAAGGCCTAAAGGAAATCGCGTAATCATCTTTAGCAAAAACGAAATTAGCATAAAGTCTATTCCAACTACGTGATAAAAAGGATGAATGGCCATTAGACTGGTGTTCAAATCCAAGTAGTAATGCTGTGTTGCCACCTAATGGCTGCCAGTTTAAAGGTGTATAATAAAAAAATTCTGGTTGATAATTTGTTTCTCTAAAAGGACGAGAAATTTTCGCTGCGTAAATTTGCCACCAAGACTGTAACGTGAAAGCAAAAGCAATACCGTCGCCCTCGGTAAATAAATGTTGAGTGAGCAAAGGAACTCTAAAACTAAGCTGATATTTAACTTCAATATCTTCAAAATTATCAGCCCAACCTTCGACGACATTGTAGGCTTCTTTATTGACATTATCACTGTAACTGACCGGTAAAAGGTAATTCATTCTGTGGGGGGTCATAACATAAGGAGTCATCACATAAGGCGCTATCGCCAAATTACTTTGCTGTAACCCTAGATCAAAAAAATTTGTTACTTTATTTGGTTTAATATCGATAGATGCTAATAGAGACTCTGAGCATTCTTGCTTTAATATTCTAACGGTTTTATCTAAATTCTTATCGACATTAACCCGGTTGATTTTTTCTATCAGACACGCCAACATTTTTTCTTCTGATGCGTGCACTGCCAACGATACTGACATCAAACTAATCACTAAAATAATTATATATAAATAGAGTTTTGCCATTTTTTCATCCTTTACTTCCATTAGGTGCCGCTAACAATATGCTCCCTACTTTTATTAATAGTTCACTTTATACTCGACTGCCCACATTAGTAGCTTTCATCCGATTTTTCAAACCCCATTTATAAATAGTACCCATTGCAATAATGAATTGCTATAAACTCAATCGAATGTTGGCACTTTGCACTAAATTAAATGACCGTGCCTTGTAAAACCGCAATTAACAAATTAAGCTTACCAACTGAATTTATACAATTTAAATCTCGCTTAGTGCTCAATAAATTAGTCCTATTGATATTAAAATCGATTACTAGCCGATTTTAAGTCATAAAACTCCCATCAGTTACGACTAGCAGTTGGGCGTAAAAGGACAGGCACTAAAACTATCGTTCAATAAATCTTCAACTGGAGAAAACCGTTTTATGAAAAAATTACTTATCTTTATCGCATTACTATTGGCTATAGGTGGTGGCGCCTTCTGGTTTCTTACCAGTGACAAGCTTAATATACTTATCGCAGAGCAAATAGAAATACAAGGTAAAAAATTTACTGAGCAGTTAGTAACGGTAGAAAAAGTAGATATGCAACTATTAAACGGTGCAGGTACCATCAATGGTTTAATAATACATAACCCTAGCGGCTTCACCACTACACCTTTGTTCGCTTTAAACGAAATCACCTTAGATATTAACCTCAAAAGTTTAGCCGGAGTACGTGACGGTAAACCGATTGTGATAGATACAATTGTCATAAATAAACCTGAAGCACTCGTTGAGTTTAATGAAAGTGGTGGCTCTAATATTCAAGTAATTCTTGATGCCATCAATAAAAACATACCTCAATCTTCAGCAGGTAACGAAACAAGTGCGAGCCAAACTAGCTCGCCAAAAATACGGGTGAAGAAATTTGTCTTAGCTGGAGTAGCGCTACGAGTAGATTTAACCAAACTAGGCAACACTACCCATAAAAAAACCCTACCTGATATTCATTTAGCCAACATTGGCGGCGAAGACGGTTTACCTGCCAATGAATTAGGCGGTGTAATGATCAAAAAAGCATTATCAGCCATTTGGAAAGCAGCCAAAAATTCACAAAAAGAAGTGTTAAAAGAACAAGTCAAAGATAAAGCTAAAGATAAAGTTAGTGAGTTATTTGATAAGTGGAATAAAGGTAACTAAATCTTTCAAGCATGAACGATTAATCAATAAAATAACATGCCTATGTAGTTTACTCAGGATTTAATTTATAACCGTCATCTTCGAGGTATTTTAATCAAAGATGACGTCACTGTAGACTAAGATTCCCGCTTAAGTAACCACGGGCATGACACTCCTGAACTATGTAGATAAACAGGTAAAATAATAACTAGTTTTAGGGATTAATCGTTCTAAAAGTTAAGTTAATACGTGCATCCTGCACTTTTTTAGTCGGTGGTAGGCGATGCAGCCAATGTTGCTGAGTTTCGCCTTTCATCACTAATAAACTGCCAGCTTTTAGCTCAAGTGATATAACTTTTTTAGTCGATTTATGTTTAAAAGCGAACTTACGTATTGCGCCAAAACTTAATGAAGCTATTGCTCCATTTTTTTTAAGATCTTTCTCTCCATCACTATGCCAAGCCATACCTTCGCTGCCATTATGATATAAATTGAGCAAACAAGAATTATAAGTTTCACCAGTTTTTTGCTCTACTATGGCTTTCAAGATTTTCAGATTTTCTGTCCAAGGTAAAGCACATTTAGTGATATTAGAATAGGTGTAAGAAAAAGGCTGTTCCGCATACCAAGCAACTTTTCTTTTGGTTTCAATATGCTTACCAAATATAACCGCTTGATCGCATCGCCAATTAATTTCAGTCAACAAGGCATTAAAATAAAAGTCAGACTCTGTTAGCAGCATTATTTCACCGTGATAATTCACTTCACCATCTTGGGGTAAAATATTAATGGGCACTGCTAAGGCTTGTTCAAACAGTGCTATTTCTACAAAGTCCATAATAATTTTTCACATCTATGCATAGTTATACTGTAATAATATACAGCATACTTAAAAGCTTTGTTAGCCAAAGTCTTGCAAAACTAATTTAGTTCCTTAAATGACTAAGTGTTTTACTGAAAAATTTCAAGCTTTAATCTTATACCATTAATTGGTATAAACCTTTTTTTCAGCGATAATTTCTTTATAATAGATTGTATAAAATAAGCAATTGAATAAATGGTAAATCCAAGTGGCCATTGAATATAAAACCCGTACTCAGTTAGTTGTTGAAACATTAAGAGAAAAAATACTAAGTGGTGAAATTGTTGCTGGGCAAGCATTACGCCAAACGGCCTTAGCAGACGAGTTAAATGTTAGTCGTATTCCCGTTAGAGAAGCATTATTGCAACTTGAAGCAGAAGGCTTAGTTACTTTTGAACCTCACAAAGGTGCTAGCGCTACCGAGTTAAGTGCAGCTCAAGTAGATGAACTATTTGAACTTAGGGCGATGATAGAAGGTGATTTACTCGCTGCTTCATTAGTACATATTACTGACCATGCTTTAGCACAGGCTACTGATATTTTAGTGAACCTTGACAGTGCGTTAGGCAAAGAAAATGCAGCAAATACTTGGAGTGAATTAAATTCAGACTTTCATAACTGCTTATATTCAGGTGCAAATAGACCACAAACAGCAAAT
>SPKZ01003314.1_pt1 | contig 24501 bp, 17 predicted proteins | sample 2456571 | NCBI WGS metagenome assembly SPKZ01 (sample SAMN11192286, study PRJNA482655) | marine metagenome | biome: ENVO:00000447; feature: ENVO:00000244|ENVO:00000211|ENVO:00000569|ENVO:00002023; material: ENVO:00002151; isolation source: ocean water from marine abyssalpelagic zone ... | reverse complement strand
GCCCTCGGGCCAGAAGAGAGATAGCATGGCATCCGGCATGGACAGGCGTATGTGCTGGCCTTGACCGTGGCGCTAGCGAACAAAGAGTGCTGCGCTGATTGCCTGGGCGGCGGAAAGAGAGGTGACCTTGTCAGTCACAATTATGTGAAACATCTGCGGCCCACCGCTTGCACGATCCGTCTGAACATCTGTTGCGCCTGACAACGCCTGAATCACAGGATCATACACGCGCTTGTGGGCATAGGAGCCCTGTACGCCGACGCCGCTGATATATACCTACGCAACACCGCTGGCTATGCACCTGTTCGTCACCTGCTCAGCAGCAATCACTTCGCAGGCGACTGCGGCAACACCGTCGACTGGAAGTGAATGATCTGCCAACGGCCGCTGGCCTTGGACCACAGCTTGGTCACAACTTCATTCACCACCGCACCGTCGGCATCGTGCCAGCTAAAATCGCGCACCGTATAACCCAATCCTGGCTGAACCAGATGGGGCGTGACCGTATCTGATATCGGGTCTCGACCGGCACCAAAAGGCCGCTTAATCTTGCGGCAAAAGTCATCAACCTGCTCTCGACTCATTTTGCGGGTGTTGGCGTAGAAAGTGATATCAGACGCCATCATCGCAATGACCGTGTCACAGTCGCCGCTCTTGAAGGCCTGCTGCTCGGTTAGGACTGCAGTGAGCAATTCATCAGAGGCCAGAGCTTGCAGCTGAAAGAAGACGAAAACCATGGCTACCAGTAGTGAGCATCCGCGCATCTAGCGATTCCTTATTGTTGTTATTAGCGATGGCCATACTAGCACGCACTATTCAGCGGAAAGCCCCTCTTCAGCTGCTTTACTCGCCTATAGGCGAGCGCCTGCATTAGCGGGAATCACGCTACTATTGGCGGTCTGAATCTGGCAGGCAAGAATCATGACAGCGACCCATTTCGACGCCATTGTTATCGGTGGCGGCCATAACGGACTCACAACGGCGAACTATCTCGCCATGGACGGCATGCGTGTCTGCGTTCTGGAGCAGCGGCCCGTGGTGGGTGGTGCCGCGGTCACGGAGGAGTTCCATCCCGGATACACCAACTCACTGGCCTCCTATGTTGTTAGCCTGCTGCGGCAGGAAGTGGTCGATGACCTCGCGCTACAGAAGTATGGCTATGAGCCACTGCTGCTGGAAAACTCCTTGTATCTGGACAGCTCAGGCGACTACCTGCTGCTGAATGGAGATGAGGCCCATGATCGAGCGCAGTTCGCCAAGTTTTCCGATACAGACTATGACGCGATGCTGGGCTTTGAGCACAGTATCGAAATCGTCGGCGACCTGTTGGCCAAGCAGTGGCTGAAAGAGCCGCCCAAGCTACACGGCGGCGGCATGGCAGACCTGATGGAAGCCATGAAGCTGGGTATGGATGTGTACCAGCTGGATGCCGACGCGCGCTGGCGGCTGATGCAGTTTTTTATTGGTGCGCCTCAGAGCATCATCGATCGCTGGTTTGAAAGCCCCAAGGTCAAGGCCATGGTGGCGGCACACATCATGCCCGCCAACTACGCGCCTCTTACCCAACCCGGCGCCAGCCTGGCCATGCTGCACCATGCAGTGGGCGAGATTGCCGGTCGCAAAGGTGCCTGGGGTGTTGTCAGGGGCGGCATGGGTGCGATTACCCGGGCCATGGCGGCCTCAGCCAGGGATAAGGGCGTAGACATACGCACGGACGCACCCGTTGCCAGTATCGACCTGGACGCCAAGGGTCGCGTAACCGGCGTCACGCTCGGCGATGGCACACAGCTTTTCAGTGATATTGTTGCTGCCAATACGGACCCCAAGCGCACATTCCTGACACTGCTTGGCAAGGAGCACTTGCCCGAGGCCTTTGCGAAAGACATCTCGGCGTTCCGGCAGGAATCGGCATCGCTGCGTATGAACTTAGCCCTGCAGGGCCTGCCGGAGTTTGCGGCGATCCCGGGCAGTGGCCAGGGGCCTCAGCACAAAGCCAGCATCACTTTCATTGAGAGCATGGCGCACCTTGATCAGGCCTTCGGCGCATCCAGAGCGGGACTTCCCGCTGATCCGCCCATTATCGAAGCCATCATACCCAGCACCATCGACGATTCACTGACCGCAGAGCCAGGCACACACGTAATGAGCCTGTTGTGTAAGTACATGCCCTACGATCTGGCAGACGGTGCGCAGTGGGATGACAAGAAGCCGGAGGTTGTCAGCAACATCCTCTCGCACGTTAAACGCTTCATCCCGAATCTCGACGATATCCTGGTGCACGCACAGTGCCTGACGCCGCTGGACCTTGAGCGCCTGTTCGGCATGACGCGTGGTGACATTTGCCATGGCAGGATGGAGCCGGATCAGTTGTACAGTGCGAGACCGCACCCAGAAGCCGCGCAGTACGGCACCCCGGTGCCGGGCCTTTACCTCTGCGGCTCAGGCACACACCCGGGTGGTGGTGTTACCGGCGCGCCGGGGCACAACGCCGCTCGTCGCATCATTAAAGACCGACGTTAGGCGCCGGCCGCAGTCGGCATCTCGACCGCTGGGCTATAGCGCCGCCAGATTACGATGGCGCTAATCACGCCCAGCGGTACAAAGAGAATCCCCGGACCAAACGCTACCCAGACTTCCGCCTGCCCCCAGTTTAAAGAACCGTCCGGGAGCAAGGTTCCTGCCCCGCGCTGATAGGGAACCACGTACCAGTACAAGAGCAGTGCCGGCATCACCAGACCGTAAATCACCAGTAGCACGGGTGCGATGAGGGTTGTGCGCACCTTACGGGCATCGCGGTCTTCTGCCGGGGTCGCGAGCAGCAGATGACGATAGCGTCTTTCACTGTCGGAGACGGTGCCGCGGCGGGATACGATCAGAATGGCGGCAATGCTGGCAACAGCACCAAGTATCGCCGGGTCCAGGTATACCGGCAGGTCAATCAGCCCGAGGGTCTGCGCAGCAGCGGGAATCACGTTCCCAAAAAACCCGAACACGATCCCCCAAAATGCCCCGTCGGCAGTAATGCGATCGCTCCAAATACTCATGAAGCCTACCGGGCCCCAGGAGGATGCGAACACTGTGCCGATAAAGAGCATGATCCAGAACACATTGGGCGGCACCCAAAAACTGGCCACCAACACCACCAGGCCTGTCAGCAGGACCAGTGCCCGCGTTTTGTTGACCGTAAGCTCCCGCGGGGTTGAAGTAATGTCGTTGCTGACGCTGAAGCCCACCAGCGAGAGAAAGGTGGAGGCAGAGGACAGCGCCGCGGCCAGAATTCCCGCCAACAGCAAAGCACCCAGTACCTGGGGCACCTGGGTTTTCGCCGCCCAAATGATCACTGTTTCCGAGGGCGTGATATCGCTGTTGTACAGATTGATAAGCCCGCCCAAACCGTAAATCATCAACTGCATGAAGATCACAGCGAAACAGGCATAAATCGCCGAGCGCAGAACCACGTGTTCGTTGCGCGCCATCAAGTGGCGACTGGCCTGCCAGGGGCTGACTGCATAGACCACGCCCCAGCACATATCGATGATCAGCACCCAGATAAGGAAATCCAGGGCGGTTGCCCACTCGGAGCCTTCACCAATGGTGCCATGCCAGGCCGTAATGTCAGGCTTGGGCTGTTCCCGGGTTAGCGTTTCCACGGCTGTGGTGGCACCACCCAGATCCTGCAGAATTACGATAAAAAATATGACGGTTGCCACACCGAAGAGGCCGAACATCAGGGTGTCGGTGATGATCACGCCACGCGAGCCGGCGTAGAGGGTAAACAGCGTATAACTCAGCCAGGCCGCCACCAGCGCTTGCGTATAGGTCAGTGCCGTGAGGTCGGCCAACAGAATAGCGGCACCCTGGGTGACAACCAGCAGGTAACCGCCAAGGCCGAGGATAATAGTAGCGCCTGCCGCCTGCTGCACTCGCCGACTCTGGAAGCGCTGACCCAGAAAATCGGCCACTGTGGTTGCACGGCTGCGCCGCAAAAACGTGCCGAACAACAATGCGCCGTAGACGTAGCCAGCCACAGCAATACCCGGGAGAAGGATGTAGGGCCCCATCCAGCCATCGTAGGTGAAGCCGGCCTCGCCGAGGAAGATGGAGGTGCTGAACACACTGGCGACCAGGGTGCCAACGATCAGCATTGTGGGCGCCCTACGGCCGGCCACAAAGTAATCGTCGAGTTGCTTTACCCCTCGGCCGCTGTAGCTGCCAACAATAATGAAGACGGCCGTGCAGGCGATGATGGTTATGGTGTAGCTATCGATGACCCTAACCTCCCCTGCGAATGCCGCTCAGTAACACGCGCCTTAACGCTGCTTCAGAATCGCCCGCGCAGCGTTGTGACCTGGCAGGCCGCTAACACCGCCGCCCGGATGGGCGCCGGACCCACAGAGAAATACTCCCTCTACCGGCATCTTGTAGTCGGCGTGACCAGGAATCGGACGCAGTGAATAGAACTGGTCGAGGTGCAACGCGCCATGGAAGATATCGCCACCCACCATGTTCAGGTCGCGCTCAATATCCAGCGGTGTTTTGATCTGGCGTCCTACAACCGAGGCGGCGAAGTTCGGTGCGTATTGGTCAATCGTGCCTATCACCATATCAGCCACTTCATCCTTCACCTCGTCCCAGCTGCGGCCATCCGGTAAATGGCGCTGAAAATGCTGGCAGAAAAGGCTGGCTACATGGCCACCGGGAGGCGCCAGTGAATCGTCTTGTGTGCTGGGAACTTGCATGGATATCACTGGCCGCTTTGACCAGCCGGTGGTGCGGGCATCATGGTAGGCGTCCTGGATATAGCCCAGCGAGGGGCACACCTCGATGGCCCCCATAAAGTGGTCGTCGCCCCGCCCAGCCATGGACGTAAACTGTGGCAGCTCGGACAAGGCCACATTCATACGGAAGGTCGCAGAATGGCTGCGATAGTTCTCGATGCGACGCTGTGAATCATCGTCCATCAGGGTTTGATCCAGCATCTTCTGCAGCAAAATCTGCGGATGCACATTCGCCGCAACGAACCTGGCAGTAATCTCGCGGCCATCTGCCAAAGCCACACCACGGACCTTGCCGTTGTCGTGGAGGATGTGGCTCACCGGCGCTTCGGTTTCAATACGTGCGCCCTTACTGCGTGCGAAAGACGCCATGGATTCACTGATGGCTCCCATACCACCCCGGGCAATACCCCAGGCGCCGGCCTTACCTTTGATCTCACCGAAGGCGTGATGGAGCAGCACATAGGCAGTACCCGCGTGGTAGGGCTCAGCGTAGTTGCCGATCACGCCTTCCAGACCCAACACACCCTTAAGTGCTTCGCCTTCAAACCAGCTGTCCAGATAATCGCCCAGCGAGCGCGTCATCAGCTCAGCGAGCACCGTCTGGTACTTGCTGTCCAGCTTGCGGAACATGTTGCCCGCTTTCAGAAGATTTAGGGCATCGCGCCAGCCACCACCCAAATTAGGCGGCGCTTCCACGGCCAGGGCACGGACCGCCATCGCAACCGCAGCAATGCCCTCGTCAAAGTCGGCCATGCGCTGCGCATCCCGTTTGGAGAATCGGGCAATCTCAGCGTTAGCCTGGGCATCATCACGCGTCAGTAGCAGGTGGTCGTTTTCCAGCAGGCTCAACGTGCCCGCGGGGCGCGACATCAAATCCAGGCCGTGGGACTCCAGTTCCAGATCCGAGATCACCTTGGGGTGCAGCAGGCTGACTGAGTAGGAATACACCGAGTTGCGGAAGCCCGGATGAAATTCTTCCGTCACTGCGGCACCACCGACTTTGTTGCGGGCCTCCAGCACAGTCACCTTCAGGCCAGCCTTGGCGAGATAGCCCGCACAGGTCAGGCCGTTGTGGCCTGCGCCTATGACAATAACGTCGGTATCTGTGGCCATGGTTGATTCTCCCGGAGCGGCTCTGGCTGTGCCTTAACGTAGCCATGCAGTATAGGCGTTGGGAATTTCCTCTCACCTCCGCGCCTATCAGCGCGGAGGTCCGCCGGGCGCCCGTTATAAGGCATCCAGCAGCTTAAACCAGCTCATACCTACCGCCAGGCCGATGCGCCGGAACGGTTTGCCGCCAGGGAATGGCCAGTGCGGAATCGCGGAAAATATATTGAAGCGTTGCGGTGAACCGGTGAGCATTTCCGCAGTGATTCTTGCCATCATGTGCGTCGGTGCGACGCCATGGCCGGAGTAGGCCTGTATGTAGCTCACGCCCTCTGACAGGCGGCCCAACTGCGGCATGCGATTAATCCCGATACCCATCTGGCCACTCCAACCGTAATCCACACGGGCATCAGCCAGCGAAGGGAATACCTTGGCCATCTTGCGAGTAAGCACCTCCTCGAGATTGGTCGGCTCCAGCCCTGTGTAGTTAGCAAGACCGCCAAACAACATGCGCTTATCTGCAGTGAGGCGGAAGTAATCCAGCGCGGTGCGTGGATCACATACGGCCACATTCCCGGGCAGCACAGCCTTCGCCTGCTCGTCGGTCAAAGGCTCTGTTGCAATGATGGCACTGCAGGAAGGGAGCACGCGGCTAGAGAGCTTGGGCACCAGGTTCTGCATGTAAGCGTTGCCGCAAAGTACGACCTGCTTGGCCCTGACGCTGCCTCCTTCGGTAATCACACGGGGGTTAGGCCCCTGCTCCAATTCAACAACACGTGACTGCTCAAAGATACGCGCGCCCATAGTCTCTGCTGCCCGCGCTTCACCAATGCACAGATTCAAAGGTTGGATGTGTCCGTTGGAGTAGTTCAGCAGGCCACCGATATAGCTGTCGGAGTTAACAAACTCTTTCAACTCGTCCTTATCCAGCAGCTTGTACTCGTGCGGGTTGCCGATCTCCTTTTCCCAATCACGCCATTCGGCAAAGTCCTTCATGTGACGAGGCTTCAGCGCTACATCGCAGTAGCCCCACGTGAGGTCACACTGGATGTCGTACTTGGCAATGCGCTCTTCGATGATGTCACGCGCTTCAATACCCATCTGGTAGATAGACTTGATGCCGGCTTCGCCAATCTGCTTACGATAACGCTCGGGCGCGCGACCCACGCCACCAATAATCTGTCCGCCATTGCGCCCGGTCGCACCCCAGCTGATTCGATTGGCCTCGAGCAGTACAACATCAACACCGCGCTCCGCCAGCTCTAGCATCGTGTTCACACCAGTGAAGCCACCACCGACTACAACAACTTCTGCAGTGATGTCGCCACTGAGTGCCGGGTAATCAGTTTCCCAGTTTGCGCTGGCAGCATAATAAGAACCGGCGTGCTCGCGCGTTTCTACTGACTGTCTCAAACCGAACATGGGACCTCCTTAAGGGTGTTACTCTTGCCGCTTGATGAAAAAGATACGCAGGGATACTGGAAAGCGGATGCAAGGTCAACGAATTGTGAAAATTCTCTTGTGCTCCCTCCCTATACGTCAGGTAGACGCAAAAAAATGAATGCGATCAGCTACACCACCTTCACAGAAAACCGCTTAATTTATAGGCGCAAAACACCATGAGACTTGCCACCGAGAACGACATCGACGCGTTTCTATCTGCGCATCCAGACATCCAAATGCTGGAGCTATTGATGCCCGACATCAACGGCATATTGCGCTGCAAACGTATTCACAAACGCGAGTTCTCAGCGCTGTTCTCTCACAGTATGAAAGCGCCATTGTCTGTGCCTTTGCTGGGCGTGAGAGGTGACCTCTATGACGACGAGATGGACCAGGAAAAACTAGCCGGCGATCCCGACCAGCTTCTTTTGCCCCTAGCCGACAGTCTTGCCGTCATACCCTGGTTGTCATCACCAACGGCCCAAGTGATGACCGGTTTTGCCGACATGGATAGCACACCTGCGTGGACAGACCCGCGCAATGTGCTCGCGCGAACACTTGATCGCTTCAAACGCAGCGGTTGGCGTCCTGTGATTGCCACGGAACTGGAGTTTTACTTACTGGCACCCGGCGACGGCGAAGCACCCGCGCCACTGTGCGGCAACATTCCCGGCACCGGCAAATCCCAGGAAGGCATCCAGTACTGCATGATGGACGACCTGATCGATGCCGACGCCTTCCTCGATGATGTTCGCAAGGCCTGTGACTTACAGAACGTACCGCTGACAGCTATTCACTCCGAATTCGCATCCGGGCAATGGGAAATCAATACCCACCATACCGACGACCCCATGTTGGCCTGCGACCACGCTTTGCTGCTTAGACGCATCGTGAAGGCCGTAGCGAGAAAGCACGGCATGGGCGCCACCTTTATGGCAAAGCCCTTCTCCGATCTCGCGGGTTCCGGCCTACACATCCACACCAGTGTGTACGATGCAGACAGGAACAACGTGTTTGCAGAGCCAGAAGGCAGCGCGCCTGAAATCGCCAGCGAGCGACTGCGCCACGCCATCGGTGGCTTGTCCGACACCATCAACGAAGCCATGGCGGTGTTCGCGCCCAACGCGAATTCTTACCGCCGCTTCAAGCCAGGCGCATTTGCGCCCTCGGGCCCAACCTGGGCATACAACCACCGGGAAGTGGCACTGCGCATACCCGTATCATCGCCCAGCAATCGCCGGGTAGAACACCGCATCACCGGCGCCGACGCGAACCCACATCTGGTGGCCGCGGCCATACTGGCCGGCGTACATCACGGCCTCGAGAATCAGCTAGATCCTGGCGAGCCAATTCCCGCCGGCGCTGATTTGTCAGAAGTTGAAGTGACACTGCCCCGACGCTGTGACGCCGCACTTGAAAGCTTCAAGGCAGGGAAGGTGTTACCGCAGTACTTTGGCGAAGCCTACTGCCACGCCTACTGGGCGCAGCGCAAAGGCGAGCATGATGATTTCCAGGGCCAGGTAAGCAACCTGGACTACGAATGGTTCCTGCGCGCGCTCTAGGTATTAGCGCGGCGCAGTTACTCAGGCTGACTGCCGGTCTTGCGGTACTGTGCGGGAGTCTGCCCGGTGACCTTTTTGAAGGCGGAATAAAAGGTAGACGACGAGTTAAAGCCCACCGCCAGCGCTATGTCCAAAATAGCTTGCGGTGGCGAAGTATCGGCGGCCAGCAGCACCTCGGCGCGGCGCACCCGGTAACCATTTACGTAGTCGTAAAAGCTCATGCCAAAACCGGCATTGATTACCTGAGACAGATGGTTCACCGAGCAGGCCAGTTGCTCTGCCAGTTGAGGCAGCGTCAGATCGGGATCCAGATAGCACTCTTCGCTCTCCATCAATTCACCCAACCTGCCCATCACATCCTGCAGGGCCGACTCATCCAAGCCGGACTTGGCGTAGCGCTGCACACGCCGCTTCCAACCGCCTTCACCCGCTTCCATCGCCGGCGTGCGGTAGTAGTCTTCAATGCGCACCGCAGCATCGCCTTCGAAAGTCACAAACTCGGCGCCGGTCCAGGGCGGACTGGTGGAGCCGGGCTCGGGAACCGCCTGATACTGAAACGCAATGGTATTCTCACCGGTGAGTATCTCGCCCACCAACTGGTATCGGCATTCGCCCTGGTCAAAGAACTCACGCAGGTGAATCAGCAGGTCTTCGCCGGAGAGCGTTTGCTGAGTCGGTATATCCAGGTAAGTGCCGTCACTGCCGAGCAGGTCTGCAACCGCTCCTGCATCGCCGTGATTCCAGGCTTCAAAATAGGTCGCCACGAAGTCAGCGCTTATCATTGCGTACATTCCTGAGCCAAAACTAACTAGACCCTACACTAAAAATAACACTGAGACACGAAATGACTGCAACACGGAGCAGCTTGAGGAACAGATTACGATGACAACCAGCGGCACACCTAGCGCCATGAGCACAGGCTTTGATCTGCGACAGCTCATCAAGATCGTCGTTTATTCACTGCTGTTCATGAACTTCATCATCTATGTGACGGACGATATTCGGATCTCGGCACATACACTGGATGCCAACTCATCGCTGCTGGACGTGACAGCCGCCTACGCCACTACGCTGGATATCTTTGCCTGGCTAACCCTGCTAATGCTGTTCGAGCTAGAAACTTATTTGCTCTCCGATGAAGCCTTCACACGCGGGCGAGTTATGATGATGCACGGCACACGCTGGGTGTGCTTCCTGTTCCTCGCACACACACTCTACGCCTACGGCGACAGCGGACTGGAACTGCTGGGCTTATCACCCGTTCCTGATGTCACAAGCTTGTGCCAGCTGGTTGACGGGGAACTGTCCTACGGCTCGAATCTGGCCTATGCCGTACTGAGTCCAGAAAATTGCAGCACGTTATCCACCGATTCACAGTTCTACCTGATTGAAAAAGGCACGGTCGTCACCGATACACAGGGACTCGCCATAGAACAGCAGCTGGTGTGGATAGACCTCGCGGAGGCGCTGACCTGGTTGGTGATTCTGGTGTGTATGGAAGCGGTAGTGCGGCTACAAGACAGAGGCATCACCCGCGGCGTTGCAATTCGCAGCGCCAACTGGCTCAAGGCAGTGCTCTACGTCACACTGTGGATGATCGCGGCATACTGGATCTACCGCGGCCACTATATGTATGCCTGGGATGAAGCGCTGTGGATCCTGGGTTTCCTGGCCATCGAGATGAACATCTCGGACTGGAAATCAGAAATCCGCAGCGAGAGTGAAGCCGCCTAGCTGTAAACCTCAGGCGGCGTCTGGCGCGTGCGCGCCGGCATCCAGAAGGGCTTGTCCTTGACCTCACACAGGGCCATCTTGCGGTAGTAGCGCAGTTCTTTCTGGTAGTAAATCTCTGCCCAGATATCGCCTTTCAGTGCGGGCGTCTTGATCATTGCCAATGCAATATTCGCCTTCACTGAGGGTGACCACATGGCCGAGGTAACATAGCCGATCTCGTTATCACAGTCCTCGGTGTCATACATGATGGCACCTTCGGCAACTTTATTGCCGGGAATGTCCAGCTTCACCAGTGTCCACTTCGGTCCGCGTTCACGTTCTTCCAACAGTGCCCTGCGGCCATTGAAGTGCGGCTTCTTGAAATCCACTAGCCAACCGAGGTTCAGTTCGAACGGCGATTGATCGTGCTCGAAGTGAATGGTCTTGAGGGATTCAGACAACTCCATATCCGGCATGATAAAGCCGGCTTCAAGGCGCGCCATGTCGGTGGCAGTTTCACCGTAGGGATGAATACCAAAGTCCTTGCCCGCTGCGTACAGTGCGTCCCACATGGCCAGCGCCTGTGAGGGGTCTATCCAGAGCTCATAGCCCAGGTCACCGGTAAAGCCTGTGCGAGACACCATCAGTTCCACGCCGTTGAACGGGAAACGCATAATGCCAAAGGGCTTGAGTGTCTCCAGACCTTCCAGCCCCATGGCTTTCAAGGTGGAGTACGAGGTGGGGCCCTGCAGCGACAAGCCGGCGATTTCGTCGGTCATATCAGTGATGGTGAGATCGTCAAAACCGATGGCGCTTTTACGCAGCCACGATACGCTGGGGCTACCGCAAGTCAGCATGTAGGTATCTTCGCTGATGCGGAAGATGGTGCCGTCATCCACGATGCGACCTTCATCCGTGCACCATACGCAATAGGTCACGCGGTTTACGTTCAGTTTTTTGATGTCACGAGTCACCATACGGTCGAGCATGGCCGCGGCATCTGGACCACTAATGTAGTACTTCTGCATGGGGCAGATGTCGTAGGTGCCGCAGAAGTTACGAATACAGAAATATTCGTACTCAGGATCGTAATAGTAGTCAGCAAACCTGAAACCATTCCAGGCTGACCAAGCCTCGCGCACATTCAGTGCGGCCTGACGCTCGTGAAAATGGGTATGTCTGGGGCGCTCCCCCTGGAATGGATCAGCGCTCATGGCCGGCTCATTCGTCATAGCAATCGTCCTCCGGCACGGTGTTGGGGCGTTTCAGGTCCAGCAGGATTTCGCGGGCAGCGTTGGCACCGCAGGCAGAGGACACGCCGCCACCCGGGTGCGTGGACGAGCCACACATATACATGTTCTTCACCGGCATACGGTACTGGCCGTAACCCGGGAAGGGGCGGTTGAACAGCAACTGGTCAATGGTCAGCTCGCCCTGGAAAATATTTCCTTCCGTGAGACCGATTTCGTTCTCAATCTCATGCGGCGTACGCACTTCCATGTGAACAATCAGGTCCTTGAATCCGGGTGAAAAACGCTCGATCTTATCGATCACCGTCTGCCCAAAGGCGTCGCGCTTTTCGGGTGTCCACTCGCCGTCGGCCAACTTGGGCGGGCAGTACTGAATAAAGTTCGACATCCAGTGTTTGCCAGCGGGAGCCACTGTGGGATCCCAGGCTGATGGAATGACCGACTCAATGAAGGGATCGTCAGACCAGGTGCCGCGCTTCCAGCAGTCGTAAGCGCGCTCCATGGTTTCCAGCGATCCCACAAAGCCCTGACCACCCCGGTTAATGTAGGGGTTGTCCGGTACGTTGTTGAACTTGGGCATGCCTGACAGGGCAATGTTTACCTTGCCGGAAGAACCGCGAATCTTGAAGTTTTCCGCGCGCTCGTAAATGCCATCGGGCAAGTCGTTCTTGTCCATGACTTTGGTAAACGTGCGACGCGCATCGAGGTTGGATACCACGATATCGGCGTAAATCTCATCGCCGTTCTCAAGCGCAACACCGACAGCCTTACCGCCTTTAACCAGGATTTGCTGAACACCGGAGCCAGTGCGCAGCTCGCCGCCGTGCGCCTTCATGGCACTGCACAGGGCATTGGAAATCGCGCCCATACCGCCTCGGGCCAGACCCCAGGCACCCACGTTTCCGTCTACATCGCCCATCACATGGTGCAACAACACATAGGCGGAACCCGGAGAGTACACACCCAATGCAGTACCGATGATGCCGGGGCTCGCCATGGCCGCCTTGACCAGGTCGTTCTCAAAATAATCTTCCAGGAACTCCGCGGCGCTCATGGTGAAGAAGCGCACGTACTCGTAAAGCTCTCGCTCACCCAGTGCGTAGAATTCCTTCGCCAGCCACAGCAGTTCCTTGATGTCTCTGGGCTTGAACGAGCTGGGATCCGGTGGTGTGCGCAGCAGCGTCTTTCGAATTAGCTGCGCATAGCGGCCCAGATCTGCCTGAAACCGGTGCATCGCGTCGGCGTCATGCGGCGAGTGTTTTTTCAGCTCGTTGTAAGACGCTTCCTCGTCCGTGTATTCGATCAGGGTTTCACCGCGATCGCCAAAAGCCACGGTGCCCAAATAAGGCACCAGCAACAGTCCGTGCTTGGCCAGGTCGAGGTCACGATGAATGGCCTGACGCATCATGGAGCACACATAGGAGCAGCTGGAGTAGAACCAGCCCTCATGCATTTCACGGGTAACTGCCGCGCCGCCGATATAGTCGTTCTTTTCGACGACCATCACATCCAGGCCAGCCTTGGCGAGGTAGGCGGCATTTGTGAGGCCGTTGTGACCGGCCCCGATAATCACTGCATCGTAGCGTTTCATTTCAGTATCTCGTGGGCCGCGTTATGACCGGGTCCGCCCATCAGGCCGCCACCGGGGTGAGAGCCCGCACCACAGAGGTACAAGCCGGGTAGCGGCGTGGCGTACTGGCCTGCCTCGTAAGTGGGGCGCATCATCAGCATCTGGTCCACCGCAAACTCGGTGTGGTGCCAGTGGCCACCTGTGACACGGAACTGCGACTCAAGGTCGGCAGGTGTCAGCAACTCTGCGTGCACCACCAGATCCGCGAGTCCCGGGATATGCGCCTCCAGCGTATCCATGACCCGACGACTGAGGTCCGCGCGGGCTTCGTCTGTCCAGCCACCCTTAAGATTGGCAGGCACATACATAATGTTGGCCGACAGCACATGCTGGCCGGCTGGTGCCAATGAGCTGTCCGTGAGGGACGGCAGCAATACTTCCATGACTGGGTTCTGTGAGTAGCCGCCATACTTCGCATCGTCGAAGGCAAACTCAAGCGCATCCGGCTGATCGGCGATGATCATGCGTGCATTGGCATCAGACAGCCCAGGGATGTTTGGCGCGCCTTTCAATGCCAGATGCAGCTTGGCCACATAGCCTTCACAGCGCAGACGCTGAATACGATTGGCAAATTCGATTTCCAGGTGACGCGCGCCTACCAGCTTCAGGAAGGTGGTCTGCGGGTCAGCAGAGGAGACAACGCGACTGGCTGTCACCGTTTCACCGCCTACTAACTCAACGCCGCTTGCGCGCAGACCATTCTCGTCTGCGTCCACAACCACCCGCTTTACGGGTGCGTCGAAGCGCACTTCCGCACCAGCTGCCGTGGCGGCGCCCTGCAGCGCATTAACCAGGCCACTGATACCGCTGGCAGGAATACTGTGCATTCCCTGATGTTCGCCGATCATGCGGTACAGAAGACCAAACACAGCACTGTTAGGTGAGCGCGGTGCCAGCTTGGCACCCACCAGTCCGTCCCAGCTGAGCGCAGCCTGCAGGCGCTTGTCTGAAAAGTACTCATCCATCAGGTCGCGCATGGGCAAGGTAGCGACACGCAGAAACTCCAGCATGTCCTCTTTGCCCATCATACGAAGGCGTAAACCCAGCTGACCGAAGGTCATCAGCTCACCCAGGGAGTTGTTGCCAACGCCCGGCATGGTCTTGGCCCAAAAAGGCTCCAAAGCCCGGGCAAAGGTTTTCATGGCCTTGCGATACTTCACATAGCTGGCCGCGTCGTCTTCGCCAGCGCCCTGCAGCGCGTCGTCGCTGATGCTGATGTGCTTGCCGTCGGGGTCAAGTGCCACCGTAGGCATCGCCTGGCCCGACGAATCAAAGCCGTGGGCTTTGAGATTCAGGTCAGCAGCAATCTTGCCGGAAAATTGATTCAGGCTGTGGGCGACAGACGCCTTGAAACCCGGATGAAATTCTCGCGTCATGGCCAAACCGCCTGCGGCGGGAGCGGCCTCAAGCACCAGCACACGCTGGCCCTTCTTGGCGAGATAAGCGGCGCATATCAGACCGTTGTGGCCCGCACCGATAACAATTGTGTCGTAGTTACTCACTGCAAATCCTGGCAGTTAAATTGCCGATTGCGCAGAGTAGCCACGCGCTATTGCATCAACAACCGCGCCTATACGGTTGGATAGCGGCGCTGCTCAGTGATGCGAATGTGCTTCAGGCAGCGCTGATATCCACCGTGCAGTCGTAATAACAGGCACCGCCTGCCATGTCCGCCTTGTGTCCAGGAATCAGGGCATTCACTGTTTGGTCTGTGGGGCTCTCAGCCAACCAGGCACCCTTGGGAACATACACCGTTCCCAAACGAACGCGATCGCTGAGCAACAGAGGCAACTCTATGTCGCCCTGCTCATTGAACAGGCGCACGGGCTGTCCATCGCTGAGCCTGAGTGCCCCCGCATCTGTCGGGTTCATTTCACACACCATATCACCGACGTGGGTATCCAACGCACCGAAGGTAGAGTTCACCCGTCGCTCCGAGGCAGGCGTTACCACCTGAAACGCCCGCGGATCTATCAAGGGCCGGTAAGCGGGAACACCGAGGCCCGACTCATCCTCCAGCGCCTGGCTAAATAACTCTATGCGACCGCTGGGGGTATCGGGCTGAGCGCCGCGCAACAGGCTCTCCGGCTGACCCTGTGCAACATCCAGGGCCGTGCCAATCGGCAGCTGACTGGCGGGCGCGCCAATAACCGCTTCCATGCTGCCAGCTTCTATTGCCTGATCCATCAAGCTGGCGTCCGTGTCTGAAAAGCAGGCATCGTCGAAGCCAAAGCGTTGAGCCAGCAGACGGAAGATTTCCATATTGGATTTGGCACCACCCACGGGCGGTATCACCGCTTCAGAACGCTGCAGGTACTGGTGCCCGTAGGCTTGATAAAGGTCGCCGTATTCCAGGTGGGTTGAGGCCGGCAGAATCACATCCGCGTAGGCCATCGAGTCCGTCATGCTGACGTCGGACCCGACAACAAACAGAGATTCACTCTGCAGCGCTTCTCGCATCAGCGATTGGCGCGGATGCACCGCCACCGGGTTATGGTTGTAAATAAAGACGGCCTTCAGCGGCAGGGCATCACCTGGTGTGAGAATGTGGTCAGGCATATCGAGCACGTTGAACTCGCGGAGCCCCTTCGGCGCCAAATCGGGCCGCGAGAGCGCGTCCGAGTCCACGGGGAAGTAACCGGACACATCACAGACACCCGCGCCCGGCTGGCCAAAGTTTCCCGTCAGCGCGGGAAGCGCGAAGGCGGCGCGAATGCCGGAGCCGCCATTGCGGTTACGTTCGGGGGCCACGCCCATCGAGATCGCAGCCGGGCTGAGCTCACGCCAGTATTGCGCAAAGCGGCGAATGTCTTCTTCCTCGAGGCCGCAGATGTCTGCCGCTACCGCCGGTGTGTACTGTCTGGCCGAATCGAGGAAGGCTTCATGGCCGGAAACATGTTCAGCGATAAACTCTGCATCCAAACCACCTTCCTTCTCCAATAGGGCTGCTACTGCATAGGCCAGCACCACATCGGTTCCGGGTCGCACCGGCAGAAATAAATCCGCCGAGTCGGCGATGCGGGTTCGCTTGGGATCGATAACCACCAGGGTCGAGCCCTGCTTCTGGGCGTCACGGATCAGTGTTGTCAGGTGCAGATTGCAGGCGGTGATATTGTTCCCCCAGACCACAATCAGCTTGGAGTGGGACAATTCTTCGAAGGCGATGCCGCCTACGTCGCCGAACACACTTTCCCAGGCAGCGGCGGACGTACCCGCGCACAGCGGCGTGGAGTCCACCAGGCTGGCACCCAGGCGATGGAAGAATCGCTTGTCCATAGAGCCGCCCGCGAGCAGACCCATAGGGCCGCCGTAGCTCAAGGGGGCAATGGCCTGGGCGCCGAAGCGGTCAATGATATCGCTGAAGCGCTGGTAGATTTCATCCAGCGCTCGCTCCCAACTTACGGCCTCAAAGGCACCCGCGCCCTTGGGGCCGCTGCGCAGCAGCGGTTGGGTAATGCGCGCCTTGCCATGCACCTGGCTGGGCATTCCCTGGGCGACCTTGGCGCAAATTTTGCCGCGCGTGAAAGGATTGGCATCACTGCCGCGAACACGCTTTACCTGCCCGTCAGCAACTTCAACATCCAGACTGCAGGTGTCGGCACAATCCAGCGGACAGACGCTGGGCTTGATTTCGGTTTTTGGCAGCGATGAATTCATGGTAACAACTCCTTACAGCAAGGGCTGTGTTTGCGGCATTCCTGCTTCCACTATAGCTCAGCCGCGAGGGTCATTTACGCGAGCCTATGCGCTAGTAACCCGGGCTCATGGCCGGCTGGCGTGCATATACAGGAACTGAAGCATCAATGAAGCACCGGCCAATGCCGTCACTTCTGCGTGATCGTAAGCCGGGGATACCTCCACGAGGTCGTAGCCGACAAAGTTTAGATCGGAAATGCCCTGCAGAATGCGCAGCGCCCTGGAACTGCTGAGCCCGCCTACCACCGGCGTGCCTGTGCCCGGCGCAAAGGCGGGATCAAGGCAATCGATGTCGAAGGTGAGGTAGGCAGGTGAGTCTCCCACCCTTTGGCGAATAGCTGCGACCGTATCGGCCACATTCTGCTCATTGGCCGTGTGGGCATCAATGAGGAGGAACTCATGGTTGGGCTGGTCGTAATCGGTTCGGATGCCGACCTGCACGGAACGCGACGGGTCTATCAAACCCTCACGGGGTGCACGATAAAACATGCACCCGTGGTTGTACTTCTCGTCCTCATCGTAGGTGTCGGTGTGTGCATCAAAGTGCACCAGCGCCAACTTGCCGTGAGTGGCGGCTGTGCCGCGCAGCAAGGGTAGCGTGACGAAATGATCGCCGCCCAGGCTAAACAGGGTTTTCCCGGCGGCAGTGACGTGCCGTGCATGCGCCTCCACCTTGGCCAACATGTCCTCGGAGTCACCCCAGAGAAACTGAACATCACCATAATCAGCAACGCGCAGCCGTTCTTGCAGTGCAAACTCCCAGGGCCAGCGATTCTCTTCCCAGCGCAGGTTGGCACTGGCCTGACGTATCGCCGTCGGGCCGCTACGGGTACCCGCGCGCCCACTGGTGCCCAGGTCATAGGGCACACCCATAACAAAAGCATCCAGATCGACGTCGTTTACATCCCGGCTGAAGGGTAACCCCATGTAGCTGTAGACGTTGGCATACATGGAATCATCATTGATGGGCACATTGTTATCGTTCATTGCAGCCCCCTGCGTTACAGGTTCGCATCATACTCCAGCGGTGTAACCTGACGATCAAATTCATCCATTTCCTGACGTTTGACCAGCGCATAAACACGCTGAAATTCAGCACCCAGGTAGTCGCGCACAAATTCAGACTGCTCAAACCGTTCCAGCGCATCCGGCCAGTAGCGCGGCAGGCTGGGTGGCAATTGATCGTAGGCATTGCCCGTTAGCGGCGCGGGGGCCTCAAGACGGTTCTCTATGCCATAGGCCACACCCGCAAGCAGGGCGGCGATGGCCAAGTGCGGCTGCGCATCGGCTCCCGCCACCCTGTGCTCAAGGCGCGTCGCAATCGGGGCATCGGTAGGGACGCGTACTGCTACCGTGCGGTTCTCATAACCCCAACTGGGTGCTAATGGTGCGTGGCTTCCGCGCTGGAACCGTCGGTACGAGTTCAGATTTGGGGCTAGCAGCAGCATGATGTCGGGCAAGGTCTGCAAACAGCCCGCTATAGCCTGGCGCAAGAGTTCGGTGCCGCGGTCATCGCCGCTATCAAACACATTGGCGCCTTCCTCGTTGAGCAAGCTGCAGTGCAAGTGCATGCCGTTGCCGGCCAATTCGCCGAAGGGCTTGGCCATAAACGTGGCATGCAGGTCATGGGTAGCGGCAACACCGCGAATCACCCGCTGCAGCATCAGCGCCTGATCTGCCGCCAACAACGCATCGTTACTGTGGTACAGATTAATCTCATACTGTGATGGCGCGCTTTCCTTAATCAGCGTATCGATGGGCAATGATTGCGCCACGCAGGCATCACGAATGCCATGCATGACGTCCTGCATGTCCTGCATGGTTTCTATACCGTAGGTCTGTCCCGTTTGCAGCGCGCCACCGACTCTGTCGGTTTGGGTATGTTGAGGTCGGCCCAATAAGTCGCGGGCATTCTTCAGCAGGAAAAATTCCATCTCGCTGGCGACGACAGCGGTAAACCCAAGCCCCGCCAGACGATCGACTTGTCGCTGCACTTGCGCTCGAGCATCGATAGGAGAGGTTTCACCGCTGATTTCCCTGAGGGAAATCAGCACTTGCCCGGTGGGCCGCTTCGCCCAACTTACCGGCGCAAGGGTGCGGACATCGGCAACGGCGTAACCATCACCATCGCCAGAATCAAACACGTAGGCTTCCGCGTCACGGCCCCACACATCAAATGCCAGGGAAGACAGGGGAAGTTTCAGCCCGCCCTCCATCACTTTGCCAATCTTGTCACGGGTAACCCACTTACCACGCAGGCCGCCGGCCATATCGGGCAAGATCACTTCAAAGGTTTCTAAATCCGGATGACTGGCGAGAAACGCGTCCAGAGTCTGTGTTGTTTTTGTCATTGGCGTATCCGTATGGGCGGCGTTGGAGGGCGCAAAACACCACCTTTGGGGTAATCCTGCGCTGTGGCCGCTATGCCACACTATTTAACTACCCTGACCCGATTACGGCTATAACACCCAAGTGTAGAACTGCCGTCTACCTAACTCACTAAGAACCTGAGGCATCGCGTATGAACACAGCCGTTGATACTGCCAGCCTGCGCAAGCTGGACCAATCCCATCACCTGCACCCTTTCACGGATTTCCATGACTATGCAGAGCATGGTGGCCGCATCTTCAGCAAGGCGGAACACATTTACATCTATGACTCTGAGGGTCACAAGATGTTGGATGGTATGTCTGGCCTGTGGTGCTGCAACCTGGGTTACAGCCAGCAGAGCATCATCGAGGCGGTGTACCGCCAGATGCAGGAATTGCCCTACTACAACAACTTCTTCAACTGCTCCAACCAGCCGGCCGTAGAATTGGCCAAAGCGCTGGTAGATGTTACGCCCGCCAACTTCAACCACGTGTTCTTCACGAACTCGGGTTCAGAAGCTAACGACACCAACATCAAGTTGGCACATCGCTATTTCGATCTGATCGGAAAGCCGTCGAAGAAGCTGATCATCAGCCGCAAGAACGCCTATCACGGCAGCACCGTGGCAGCTGCGTCACTCGGCGGCATGAGCGCAATGCACAAGCAGGCTCGTGGCCTGGACTACGTGCATCACATCAATCAGCCTCACTGGTTTGAAGAAGGCGCGGAGGAAGATCCCAATGCGTTTGGCATCCGCGTCGCACAGGAACTGGCTGCGAAGATCGACGAGTTGGGCGAGGACAATGTGGCTGCCTTCATCGCAGAACCCGTTCAGGGCGCCGGCGGTGTCATCATTCCACCCGACAGCTACTGGCCCGAAGTTCAGCGCATCTGCGATGAGCGGGACATTCTGCTAATCGCCGATGAAGTCATCTGCGGCTTCGGCCGCACCGGTAAGTGGTTTGGCAGTGAAACCTATGGCATCAAGCCCGACCTGATGACCTTCGCCAAGGCAGTCACCAATGGCTACATGCCCCTGGGCGGCGTCATGGTCGGCGATCGTGTTGCCGACGTACTGCTGGCAGGTGGCGGTGAGTTTGCACACGGTCTTACCTACTCCGGCCACCCGGCTGCCTGTGCTGCTGGCCTGGAAACACTCCGCATCCTCAAAGACACCAACATCATTGAAACGGCAGCCAGCGACGTTGCTCCGCACTTCCAGGCGCGTCTGCAGGAGTACGTCGACCACCCCATTGTGGGACAGGTACGCGGCAAGGGCATGTTCGCCGCAGTGGAACTGGTGAGCGACAAGAGCAGCCGTGAGCGACTAGCCCCCGAGTCAGGTGGCGCTGTCTACTGCCGCAACGTGGCTAATGAAAATGGGCTGATGGTGCGCCAGACCGGCGACGCCATGATCATGGCGCCACCCTTGGTGTGTAATCGTGAGGAGATTGATATCCTCATCGACAAGCTGGGCGCTGCCCTCGACGCCACCGCATCGCATTTCGGCATCGCCTGAACCCTGACAGCCCGGCCCTAGCGTCGGGCTTTTTGTTTAAGGCCTGCCATGGAAAACACCGCCTCACCGGCCAAGACGCTGCGCCAGCGCGATCTGGTGCTGTTCACAGTCTCAGCCATTCTTCTGCTAGACACCCTCACCAGCACCGCCTCGATAGGTGCATCCAGCGTTTTCTGGTGGTGTTTACTCGGCGCGATCTTCTTTGTGCCCTTTGCCCTGATCTGTGCGGAACTGGGTTGCGCCTACCCTGAGCAAGGCGGCATCTACGCCTGGATTCGCGACGCCTTCGGGCGCCGGTGGGCTTCTCGAGCAAGCTGGTGCTACTGGGTCAATACCGCGCTCTGGATTCCCGCGTTGGCCGTCTTTTTTGCCGGTGTATTCAAACAGTTATTCATGCCAGAGCTATCGCTTGCCGCCCAGATTCTAATGGGCACAGTGCTGATCTGGCTAATGATGCTGGTGAACATAATCGCGCTGGACATGGGCAAATGGGTACCCAATCTGGGAGCACTGCTCAAAATTATTATCTTCCTGGCCATCATTGCAGGTGCCGTCCACTACGTTGGCGACCACGGCATGGCCAACCCGCTGACACTGGCGTCCATGACGCCCGACTGGGGCAGCAGCCTCAACTACATACCGGCCATGGTCTACGGCATGTTGGGCTTCGAGCTGGTGAGCGCCAGCAGCCGCGATATGCAGGATCCGGCCAGAGACGTGCCCCGCTCCATTCTCATCTCCGGGGCCATCGTCATTAGCCTCTACCTCATGGGTACCCTGGCGGTACTGGCCGCGCTTCCCGCAGGCGAAATCAACCTGGTGGAGGGTCTTGTGGATACGCTCGCGCTTTTCTTCGGCGGGTCGCAGTTGGGCAACAGCCTGGTTGTTGGATTGGGGATTGCAGCGCTGTTTACCTTTTACTCCAACGGTGTGACCTGGGCGATGGGTTGCAATCGGGCAGCAGCCGAGGCGGCCCAGGGCGGTGAGCTACCGGCCATCTTTGGCCGCGAGAGCCAGAAGGGCACACCCATAGGCGCCGCTTTGTTGATGGGCTTGGTCAGCACCGGCGTCCTGCTGCTCTACGGCTTTATGGCCGGCAGCAATGAGGACCTGTTCTGGACACTGTTTTCGTTCAGCGCCGTGATCTTCCTGCTGCCCTACGCTGTGATGTCGCTGGCGTTCTGGCGACTGCGTCAGCGCGACCCCGACCATCCCCGGCCCTATCGCGTACCCGGCGGCAGCCCTGTTGGCAGGCTGTTTGCCTATGTTTGCGCCGGCTGCCTGCTGCTGTCGGTGATCCTATTCCTGTATGTTCCCGGCGAGGGTCTTCAGGTGGCGATTTTCGTGGGCGCGATGGTGACACTGGCGCTGGGTGAAGCAGTGATTCGCATCGCCGAGCGTAGTCGACACTGAGCTGTGGTAGAGCCCTATTCAGGCTCGCCCGAAAGGGATGACTCAGCCAAAGGGAACACGTCATAGCGCTGCGCCCCCACACTGGCCTCAAGTAGCAAGCCGCCCTTGACCTGCACGAACAATGCGACATCAGGATGGTAGGCGGGCGTCAGGGATTGCCCGCCCACCACGTGCGCCGCATTGGCCTGCCCGGTAAACTCAAAATTACCTCGCGTGAAATCCTTCAGCGCCGCCTCGGTGCGGAAAAAAATAATGCTGCGGTAAACCTGCGCACCGAGATCCGCACCGGCAAAGGCTTCAAACAAGGTCACCCGTGCTGACACATCGCCGGACTCAAACAACCAACCGGTACCAAACGCGCCGCCAAAACCTGTCCCCGCCCGGAACGCGTCGGGGAACACCGCGTAAGCAACCGACTCTTGGAAGAAGCGGTTCAGACGTGCATCGGATTCAAAGGCAGCAACAGCAGCACTGGCCTTTTCCTGCGCTGGCTCGTCATACACCACCGGCTGCCACACGCAGCCTATACACAGCGCCAAGGCGGCGGCCAATCCTACAGATAACAGCCTCATGGCGCGCACTCCAAATGGCCCGTCACCACATCTGACCCGCCGGAAACATTGCCAAGGATATCAACCTGGCCAAATATGCCTGAGCGGTGAACCAGAGTTAGCCCCGCGTAGCAGTCGCGCCACCAGCCGCCGTCGCCAAATAGATTACGCAAGGGAAAATCCACCTGTGCTTCCAGGTAGTTAAGGAAGTGTGAGGTGTTCTCGCCTCGCTTGGCCTGCTTGATCTGCTCCACCGCCGGCACTTTGTCGGCATAAGAAAAACCATAGCCAAACCCGTAGCGGAACATTTCGCGGTTGCTCCAGGGCGAGTAGCCGGTGCCCATGGCCATCACGTAGGCATTAAGCTCAAAGAAATCCTCTTGCTCATCGCGCTCCAATCGACGGTTCAGCGATACTTTGCCCCAGTAGTCCACCCGCCGGCCATCCACCAGCAATTTGCCCACGGTCAGCCCGACCAGGTTTGTATCCACGTCGTCGCTGCGCTGCAGCTGGCCACGATGCACTTTGTGGAAGGTCTCCTCTGCGGTGTAGCCGTAGTTGATACGCCAACTCCACTCGCCCGCACGCGCTGAATCACGTCGCTCAGAGCCCGAGTTATCCAGCGTGTTGCCAAAGCCATAGGCCAGTCCAACCATCACCGAGTACAGGCCACTCTCATCCACCAGCGGGCTGTCGCTGATCTCATCACCCAGCCAATCATAGGAGAAGTTGGCAAATAAGCGCATGCGCTTCGACCAGGCATAAGAGGTATTAATGCCGGCACGCCAGCGCTGCGAGGCACCAGCCGAATACTCTGGCAAGACATCGCGCGACTCCGCGGCGCTCACGTTGTAATAGTAGGACACGAGGTCGCTGTCCTGATGCAGGTAGCTGACAAAGGGCGATAGCACCCAGCGGTCGTAGGTCTGGGTAAATCGATAGGTGAGATCGACCTCCTCACCGTTGTGCTTATCTGTAGTGTCCGTCACCCAGCTTAAGGAAAGCTCACCCCAGGGCTGCTCCCAACCCAGCTGCACACCCCCGTCCAGTGACTGCTCTCGCGCCTCGACTGTGGAGAAAAAGGAGGAGCGCTCAGGTTCGAGTCGGTCGAACCGGTAGTCCAGGATGGCATCCAATTTAAAGCCGTTGCGATCCAGCAGGTGGACACCGGCTGTGCTGCCGTGGGCGAACAGGTACTTGCCTTCGTAATAGTAGAAGGGCATCAAGTCGTAATCGTTGTCGCTGAACTCGCTGCCGATATCGTCGATACCCACATAGGGGCTATCACCCCAGCGCCAGCCAAAGCCGAGACCAACGGTGCCCTGCTCGATGCCTTCGGTATGTATTTGTGTCACCGGGTTACCGGCCATTGCCGACACAGACAGCGCGAGCAGCATTGCAACGAAGGACCTCGTCATGGAAACAAACGATGCCATCTTCACCACGACTGTGCGCAACCTCGCCATGAT
>SPKZ01014846.1_pt1 | contig 24620 bp, 29 predicted proteins | sample 2456571 | NCBI WGS metagenome assembly SPKZ01 (sample SAMN11192286, study PRJNA482655) | marine metagenome | biome: ENVO:00000447; feature: ENVO:00000244|ENVO:00000211|ENVO:00000569|ENVO:00002023; material: ENVO:00002151; isolation source: ocean water from marine abyssalpelagic zone ... | reverse complement strand
TTGCTCCCACAAAAAACCAGATTTATCCACTTATCTCCACTTTTCGACACTATAGGTCTGCACAGGAAGGACTGTCAAGGCGATAAAACTAAAAAAGTGCTGTAAATTCAGTAGATTACGCGCATTTTAGGGGTGGAATTATCCTGTTTTCAAGGCTTAAAATCTGCATTAAAACAGGCCGATAACACCACCTCCTGAGGATTTACTTTAAGTTGTGCTTTGAAATGATTATTTCAGAGCACCGTTATTAGGTGAAAACGATCTAAGAAGGAGAAAAAGGGCGCACTTTTGCGCAGAAGGTGCCCGGTCGACGGGGCAAACCGCCGACCGGGGCATAAAGGAGTGAGTCGATAAGCCGGGTTCTGTCGTGGACGACCATTCATCTGCGACAGACGTCGCCGTCTGCCTGAAGCGACCTACCCGAACCCACTGCGGGCCACAGCTAACGGGTTCCTATTTGGTCTTGCTCCGGGTGGGGTTTACCATCGCCGTGCCTGTTACCAGTCACGCGGTGCGCTCTTACCGCACCTTTTCACCCTTACCCCGCTGATTGCGGCGAGCCGCAACCAGTGAATCGAGGCGGTTTCCTTTCTGCTGCACTTTCCGTGGACTCGCGCCCCCCAGGCGTTACCTGGCACCCTGCCCTTCGGAGCCCGGACTTTCCTCCCCCGAAATACATCGGGAGCGATCGCCTGACTCACTCCGGCGGCGGAGCATACCGGTTGCGAGGGAGCCACTCAAGGATGATTCAATCGTCTTTCTGGTCCAGCAGGTGTTGGTACAGCTGGTTTTTTCGTTGACCGCTGTACTGCGCCAAGAGTGCTGCCGCACGCTTACCCGGCATATGTTCCGCCATGGATTCCAGCAATTGCAGTAACTCCGGCGACACAGCTTCCTCGCCCTGATAACCCTGCACAACCAAGACAATTTCTCCACGCTGCTGGTTGGCATCTGCGCGCGCAAATTCACTTAACTCGGCAAGGCTCGCTCTGCGTACTGTTTCGAATGCCTTGCTGATCTCACGCACCAAGGTGGCTTCACGCTCACCCCCTAGGCAAACACTCAATGACTCTAAAGTTGCCAAGACTCTGTGAGGGGCCTCATAAAACACCAAAGTTGCCGACTCATGCTGTAGCGCACTGATTGCCTGAGCTCGCGCGCCCTCCTTTGCCGGCAAAAAGCCACAGAACAGAAAGCGGTCGGTTGGCTGCCCAGCCACACTCAATGCCGCCACTGCGGCGCAGGCGCCAGGCACGGGTACAACGGCGAGCCCGAGGTCCTGGGCATCCCGGACCAACTTGTAACCGGGATCTGAAATGAGGGGAGTACCCGCATCTGAGATTAGCGCGACGACCCCACCTTCCGAGACTTCTCGGAGGATACGCTGTGCGTTTTGCGCGCCCGAATGCTCGTGATAGGGGATCAGGGATGTCTCAATGGCAAAGTGGTTAAGCAGTCGCTGACTGTGGCGTGTATCTTCGGCGGCAACCAGACTGGCTGCACCAAGCACGTCCAGCGCCCGCGCGCTGATATCCCCCAGATTTCCGATCGGGGTTGCTACGATATACAGTCCTGATTCCAACGGGCAGCCTTATCCTTATAATGGTGCGGACATCACCGCACGACTCTGTAAAGGATACCATGCCATTGCGCTCGCCTAGCTTCCCACGCTGTGTCAAACGCCTCGCAGTGCTCGCGCTGCCGGGATTGCTCATCACCGCCTGCGCAACCGCTCCTGACACACCCACCGCGCAGCGAGGCGGCATCACCTCGCCGATTCGAGTGGTTGAAACCGACAGCACTGCACCGCTACAACTGCCCCCATCGGAATACTCCGCCCTGTTTGGCGAGGCTGAAACAGCACTGGCCCAGAGGGACTGGCGGGGCGCGGAAGCCAGCCTGGCCGAGCTGTCAGCGCAGCCGATGACGCCGGACGATGAAGACTATCTCGCCTATTTGCGCGCGCGCATTGCTTGGCAACTCGGTAATGTGGGCGCCATGGAAGACGCGCTGCTAGGCCTGCCCCGCAGCGAAACAGCGCCCGCTATCAGCGATCGGATACTCAGCCTGCAGCATGAGCGCCACTCGATGGCAGGCGACAGCCTTATTGCAGCCCAGATAGGTGCGGAGCGGCTAATACTCGGCGGCGACGAGGCGTCCCAACTGCAAATCCGGCAACAGCTGTGGCAAGACCTCTACAGCATCTCGCTTGACGACTTGCGCCGGGCACGCGAGGTGACACCGGATAGCGAATGGCGCGCCTGGCTAGACCTGGCAATCGTCACTACCGATAGCCGTCTATCCTCCGATGCAGTTCGCACGGGCTATGACCAGTGGCTGATGCGCCACCCGAATCATCCGGCTGCAGACCCGCTGGGGGGCGGCGTCGATCAGTGGTTAGTTCCGCAGCAGCCTACTCAAAGCATCGCACTCATGCTGCCTCTGGGCGGTCGGCTCGCTCCCGCTGCCAAAGCCGTCAGGGACGGATTTCTGGCCAACTATTACGAGGCACGCGCCCAGGGCTTGAGCACCCAGACTGTAATGATTATCGACACCGGCTTATATTCCACGGCCAGCGCTGCCTATCAAGACGCAGTGAGCCGAGGCGCGGACATTGTTGTTGGGCCGCTTAACCGCGCTTCGGTCGATGAGTTATCCCAGCTGCCGCAACGCCCGGTACCACTGCTCACGCTCAACCGTGCTGAAGCCGCGATTACCGGCGACCCCGGCACCCTTATTCAACTGGCACTTGCCGCCGACGACGATGCCGACACCCTCGCCAAACGGGCATACGGTCAAGGGCTGCGCAGAGCCCTGATTGTGCGCCCCTCTGGCGAATGGGGGAATAATCAGGCGCGCACTGTGGCTAATCGCTGGCGAGCGCTGGGCGGTGCTGTCGCCGCTAATGCCACCTACACCAATCAGGCCAGCCACTCCGGCGCGCTAAAAACCGCATTGCGTTTAGACGACAGCGAGCAGCGCGCGCGCGATGTTCGGGACATGCTGGCCACCAACGTTGAGTTCACAGCCCGCCGAAGAGACGACATTGACGTCGTTTTTCTGCTGGCCAGATCCGGCGCAGACGCACGGTCAATCAAGCCGCTCCTTGCCTTTCACTACGCCGGCGACCTGCCGGTATATGCAACCTCCAGCGTGTACAGCGGCATCCCCGATAATCGGGACAGGGACCTGGACGGCATTAACATGGTAGAGGCACCGTGGCTGCTTGGCGCCAATCCCGAGGCTCGCGTCGCCATTGCTGCCGGTGATACAGGCAGCGACAGTTATCCGAGATTGAACGCTCTGGGCGCAGACGCGTTTAAACTGCAACAGCGCTATCCACAATTGAACGCAGGCAGCGATTTCCTGTTGCGCGGCGACACTGGCTTACTGCGCCTGGGGCCTAAGGGGGCCATCACCCGCGAAACACAGTTGGCCACATTTGAGGGCGGCAGCCTCACCGCACAGTGAGTTAATGTGGCACCCGATAGGGGGCCACCATGAAACTGCTGGGCGACGTCTACGAAGCACGGGCGACAGAGCACCTAATGCGGCAGGGCTGTGAAGTCCTGGCACGAAACTATCGCTGCAAACTGGGTGAAATCGATATCATCGTGCGGGAGCGCGGCGTCCTCGTCTTTGTGGAAGTCCGCGCGCGCAAACACAGTCGCTATGGCTCACCTGCTGACAGCGTTACCTGGCGCAAACAGCAAAAGATCCGCCGCTGCGCGCAGCACTTTCTACTGAGCAATGTGCAACACACAAACATGCCCTGCAGATTTGACCTCGTCACCTTCGAACCGCCACAATCCGGAGCGCCCGCAACGCCCACCTGGATTCGGGCAGCCTTTGATTAGCAGCCCGATATAGGCCACCAATGGATCACTACGAGCAAATCGCGACCCACTTTCAGGGCAGCATGGAGTGCATGGCCATGGCTGTGGATGGCGTGGCTGAGGATTTAGGGCAAGCGGCTGACTTGCTCACCGCGACGCTGCTGTCCGATGGCAAAATTCTTGTCTGTGGCAGCGGCCCTGATGCAAGCACTGCCGGGCTGCTCGTAGATCAACTCATGGCACCGCTGGTTCGCGAGCGCCCCGCACTGCCGGCATTGCGTCTGGGGAGCCCTTTCCACGAAAACGGCGCGAGCGATACCGGCGCTGCCAACCAGGTACGAGCGCTGGGACAGCAAGGTGATTCATTAGTTGTGGTGATTTCAGACGAGGGCACTGCGATGCAGGCGGTACTGTCGGCCGCACGAGAACGGAACATGGCCGTGATCGCAGTGTCGAATGTGCAGACCTCGGCACTCGCAGATACGAGCTATGCCATGGAGGCCTGGGTACAGCCTGAGGCGGCCAATCGTCAACATCTCGTTGAGTTACACACGGGATTGGTTAACTGCCTGGTGACCCTGGTTGAAAACAATCTATTTGGTACGGAGTTTTAGTTGCCATGTTCATGAGCCGCCTCGTCTCTCTCCTCGTGATCTCCCTGATGCTCAGCGGCTGCGGGAGCATCCTCGCCAGCTTCGAATCAAATGCCATTGAAGATGACCCGGGAGAGCGCAACCTGTCACAACAGATTGCTGACGAGAGCATAGAGACCAAGGCGATTGTGAATATTCGCGCAGCGGACGACCGCTTCGATCAAGCGAATCTGGTGGTGGTTGCTCACAACGGCTACGTGCTGATAGCCGGCCAGGTGGCGAGTGAAGACCTCAAAGCCAAAGCAACGGATGTCGTGCGCAAGATTCGCGAAGTCCGTCGTATCTACAATGAGCTTGAAGTGGCGTCACCCAGCTCGGCAATGACTCGCACCAGCGACAGCTGGATCACCACCAAGGTGAAGTCCTGGTTACTGGGCAGCAGTAGCACACCGGGATTGAGGGTCAACGTGACCACAGAGAACGGCGTGGTCTACCTGATGGGCATGGTGACGGAAGAAGAAGCGGACCGTGTTGCTGCAGTCGCTGCGGATACATCCGGTGTGCAGCGGGTGGTACGTCTGTTCGAACTGATTGAGTCCTGAGGGATTTTCCTAAGCCAGCCGCCTAGGCTGAAACTGATCCCCACCACAGCGACTGCCGCCGTTACTTGACGACTTTCAGCGACGGCCGCTCGAGGCGCGACTGATTTGACCCGGGACCGGGCGGAGTATCATCTGGTGGCTGCGGACCTTCGTCGTCACCCTCGGGCTCAAACACCATTCCCTGTCCGTTCTCGCGGGCATAAATCCCAACCACGGCGATCACCGGCACCCGAATATCGGTAGCAACCCCACCAAAGCGGCCATTAAAGTTCACGGCCTCATTGCCAATGTGAAGGTCGATAACCGCACTCGGCGAGATATTGAGGACGATCTGGCCATCCTTGACGTACTGACGCGGTACATCCACACCGGGCACCTCTGCATCCACCAGCAGATAGGGAGTGCAATCGTTATCCACGATCCACTCGTACAAGGCGCGCATGATGTAAGGACGGCTGGGTGTCACCGGGTACCTGTCTTATGGCCAGTAAAAAACGGTGAGCTTACAGACGCATTTCCCGCTCTTGTTCGGAGAGGCTCTCCTGGAAGGCTTCACGATTGAACAGCGAATCCATGTACGCCAGCAATGGCTTGGACTGCTTACTCGCGCGAATATCCACTCCCAATGAAGGCAGGCGCCAGAGAATCGGCGCAATGCAGCAGTCCACCAGCGTGAACTCTTCGCTCATGAAGAACGGCTTTTCGGTGAAGATGGGTGAGATTGCCATCAAGCCTTCCCGCAACTCTTTCTGCGCCTTGGTCACGACGTTATCGCTGCGGGAGTGTTGAATGGAGTCCACCAGCGTGCACCAATCTTTCTCAATGCGATGGATAAACAGGCGGCTCTCAGCCCTTGCTACCGGGTACACGGGCAACAACGGGGGGTGGGGGAAGCGCTCGTCGAGGTATTCCATCATGACCTTGGATTCGTACAACACGAGTTCACGGTCCACCAGTGTCGGCAACGAGTTGTAGGGGTTCACCTCGGACAGTTCCGCCGGCGGGTGCGCCGAATCCGTCTCGATCAGGTCCACTGTCACGCCCTTTTCGGCAAGCACAATGCGCACCCTGTGGCTGTAATGACTGCTGGGGTCAGAGAAGAAGGTCATGGAAGACCGCTTTGTCACTACGCCCATTGGGGATTCCTCAACTTATCGGTATCTATAAATAGCAAAACGCGGCGCACAGAAAGTACGCCGCGATCAATCTCGTTCAAAAGATCAGTGTACGTCTTTCCAGTATTCGCGATTCAGCAGCCATGCAAACAGCGTAAACACTGCAATGAACAGCAGTACAAATACGCCCAAACGCTGACGTTCCGCAGCGATCGGCTCAGCCGTGTAAGCGAGGAAGTTTACCAGATCGTACATCGCGGTATCGAATTCTTCGCCGTTCATACTACCCTGCTCTTCCACCACCAGGCGTCCACAGGGCTCTTCCATGATGTCGGCACCCGTGAGAGGGTCGCGCTTCACGCCGCCGTTGCCGGCTTTTACCGGGCCCAACGCACACTCCGGCATACCCTGGAGTTCCATCATAACGTGGGGCATGCCCACGTCCTTGAAGACCTTATTATTTACACCGTAGGGACGTGTGTCATCGCGATAAAAGGTACGCAGGTAGGTGTACAACCACTCGGGCTGCCTGGCGCGTGACACCAGCGTGAGATCCGGCGGCGTTGCACCAAACCACACCTTGGCGTTTCCATCATCCATAGCATTTTGCATCAGATCCCCAAACTTGATCTCCGGATCAAACACAAGGTTTGCCATGAACAGATCTTCGGGAATACCCAGATCACGTGCGACGCGGTTGTAACGCGAGTACTGCAATGAGTGACAACCCATGCAATAGTTCATGTACAGCTTTGCGCCATTCTGGAGAGACTCTTGGTCATGCGGATTGACGCTGATTTCGTCACAGGGCATAGAGCCACACTGGTAGGCCGATTCTGCGCCCACAGCTTTGAGCGGGATAACCGTCAGACCCATGATCAGCGCGAACACGCCCAAGCTGCGCCAGAAGCCCAAGCCGCCGTCCATAGTGACGCGCTCCGGTACGGGCTTGGTCTTATCCATCACCGACCAGATGGGCATCAGCAGGAAGAAGGCGAAGTAAAACACCGAGGTGATCTGCGCAAGGATGGTGCGGGCCGGTGTGGGTGACTTCACGCCCAGCACGCCGAGGATCAGGAACGAGGCCACAAACAACACCAGCATCACTTTGTTGATAGGCCCACGGTAACGCCAGGACTTCACCGGGCTACGGTCCAGCCAAGGCAGCGCAAAGGGAATCGCCACTGACGCTGCGAACGCGACAAAGCCCCAAAACTTGTCAGGTACCGCTCGCAGCACCGAGTAGAATGGTGTGAAGTACCAGACGGGCGCAATGTGCTCGGGCGTCTTCAGCGCGTTCGCTTCTTCGAAGTTGGCGTACTCCAGGAAGAACCCGCCCATCTCAGGCATGAAAAACAGCACCGCGCAGAAGATAAACAGGAACACGCCAATGCCCTGCAAATCGTGCACGGAGTAATAGGGGTGGAAGGCAATGCCATCGACGGGAATACCATCGGGTCCCTTGTTCTTCTTGATATCGACGCCATCAGGGTTGTTTGAACCCACTTCATGCAGTGCCAGCAGGTGCAACACAACCAGCGCCAGCAAAACGATGGGAAGGGCCACCACGTGCAGCGCAAAGAATCGGTTCAGCGTGATGCCCGAAATCAGGTAATCACCCCGGATCCAGGTCACGATGTCTTCGCCGACCACCGGAATCGCGCCAAACAGCGAGATAATGACCTGCGCTCCCCAGTATGACATCTGCCCCCAGGGCAATACGTATCCCACGAAGGCTTCGGCCATCAGCACAACAAAAATCAGCATGCCGAAGATCCAGATCAGTTCGCGAGGCTTTTTGTAGGATCCGTAGAGAAGTGCGCGGAACATGTGCAGATACACCACCACGAAGAAGGCGGACGCGCCGGTAGAATGCATGTACCGCAGCAGCCAGCCGTACTCCACATCACGCATGATGTACTCCACCGAGGCAAACGCATCCTCAGCGCTGGGCGTGTAGTTCATGGTGAGCCAGATGCCGGTGAGCAGCTGATTAACCAGCACCAGCAGTGAGAACACGCCAAAGAAGTACCACATGTTGAAGTTCTTGGGCGCGTAGTACTGGCCCATGTGGGTGTTCCAGGCGCGCATGATGGGCAGGCGCTCGTCGACCCAGTCTCTCACTCCAATCAGAGAATTAATCATCAGGCTGCCTCCGCATCCACGCCAATTACAAGAACATTGTCCGACTCATAGGAGTACGGGGGCACTTCGAGGTTTGTCGATGCAGGCACGCCAGAGTAAACGCGGCCGGCAAGATCGAATTTAGAGCCGTGGCAGGGGCAGAAAAAACCGCCTATCCACTCGTCGCCACCCAAGTCGGCCGCGCCCACTTCGGGACGAAACTTCGGCGCGCAACCGAGGTGTGTACACAATCCTACGATCACCAGGATCTCGGGGCGCAAAGAACGTGGCTCGCCCGTGATGTATGCAGGTTGCAGCGAGATCTCTGAGGCAGGGTCCTTGAGCTGAGAATCGAGACTGGGCAGGCCCTCGAGCTGCTCAGGCGTGCGATGCAGTACGTACACGGGCTTGCCGCGCCATTCGACGACAACCATCTGACCCGGCTCCAATTTGCCGATATCTGCCTTAACCGGAGCACCCGCGGCCTTGGCCTTTTCGGATGGGCTCCAGGAACCCAGGAACGGCACCGCGATACCCACAGCGCCAGCAGCACCTACCGCGCTGGTGGCGGCCGTCAGGAACTTCCTCCTGCCGGAGTTAACGCCATCGCTACTCATGAATCTCTCCCCTGATGTCCGGCCTGTAAATGGCCGACTTGCGACCACTGGGATCGCCATTAAAAATCGGTGCGAATTGTAATGACCTTGGCGAGTCGATACAAGGAAAACGCTTGATTTCACTGCAATTTCGCCGTCATCAAGACGCCAACTTTCCGACTCTGCAGGCATAAAAAAGCGCCCGACCCTGACGGGGCGGACGCTGGGAATATGCACGGGCGACAGACGTCGCCGAATCGCTTTAGCGCTTGGAGAACTGCGGACGCTTACGCGCCTTGCGCAGACCAACCTTCTTACGCTCAACCTCACGGGCATCGCGAGTCACGTAGCCTGCTGCCCGCAGGGAACCACGCAGTGACTCATCGTACTCCAACAGAGCACGCGTAATGCCGTGACGGATAGCGCCGGCCTGACCGAAGCTACCACCGCCTTCAACAGTCACGTTGATATCGAACTTGTCGTTGAGTTCAACGAGCTCCAGCGGCTGGCGCACGATCATGCGGGCCACTTCACGACCGAAGTACTGATCCAGTGGGCGCTTGTTAACGGTGATGGCGCCGCCGCCATTGCGCAAGAAAACGCGCGCGGTAGAGGTCTTGCGGCGGCCGGTTCCATAGTATTGGGTAACTGACATAGTTAAATCCGTTAGATATTCAGTGCTTGAGGCTGCTGCGCAGTATGAGGATGCTCATCACCGGCGTAAACCTTCAGCTTTTTGAACATGGCGCGGCCCAGAGGGTTACGCGGCAACATGCCTTTCACAGCAGACTGAATAGCACGCTCAGGCGCACGGTCGATCAGTTTCTCAAAGGACATGGACTTCAGACCACCGGGGTAACCCGTGTGGCGGTGATACATCTTGTCAGTCGTCTTGTTGCCAGTCACGCGGACTTTCTCAGCGTTGATCACGACAATGTAGTCGCCGGTATCCACATGAGGCGTGTACTCAGCCTTGTGCTTACCGCGCAGACGGTGCGCAATCTCGCTCGCCAGACGACCCAGGGTCTTGTCGGCAGCGTCGACAACGAACCAATCGCGGTTCACATCTTCTGCCTTGGCGCTAAATGTTTTCATCAATACCTTCCTCTTGGAGGGCTCCAATTTCGAGAGCGCGAATACTACTGAAACGGCAGTGCCTTTTCAAGACGATTTCCAAAGAAAATCAGCCACCTGAAAACGCCGGTATGGCACCGATCAGGGCCGGTGCTCACGCGCCAAATATTCATAGGACTGCATCTCCTGCAAGCGGGAGATGGTGCGCTGGAATTCGAACTCCAGTTTGCCACCGCTATAGAGGGAAAAAAGCGGTTTCTCGGCAGCCAGTACCAGTTTGACACTGCGGTCGTAAAACTCATCCACCAGATTGATAAACCGGCGCGCCTGGTCATCCTTGGCCACCCCCAACGCGGGGACGCCTGAGATCAATACAGCGTGAAAGATGCGCGCAAGCTCGATGTAGTCATTTTGCGACCGGGGCCCATCGCAGAGCTCATCGAAGTCAAACCACGCCACATCATCGGCAAGGCAGCGACAAGTGATGTAGCGTCCGTTAATTTCGATGCGCTCCCAATGACGCCCAGCCTCAGGGGCCAATTGCTCGAAGGATCGCCTGAGGCTTTCATCGGCAGCGGCATCCAGCGGTGTGTGGTACAGCTCTGCCTGTTGCAGGGTGCGCAGCCGGTAGTCGATACCTGCATCGACATTGACCACCTGCGTGTATTTCTCGATCAAGGCAATGGCAGGCAGGAAACGCTGACGCTGTAAGCCATTGTCGTAGAGCTTCTCTGGGACAATGTTTGAGGTAGCCACAAGGCTCACGCCGCGCTGAAACAGTGCTTCCATCAATCCGCCTAAAATCATGGCGTCGGCGATATCGGTGACGAAGAACTCGTCAAAGCACAGAATTTGCGCCTCTTCTGCCAGGCGATCAGCCACAATGAGCAGTGGGTTCTTCTCGCCATCCAGGGCCTTCAACTCGCGGTGCACCCGCTGCATAAAGCGGTGAAAGTGCACCCGCATTTTCTGCTCAAAGGGCAGGCAGTCGTAGAAGGTATCCACCAGATAGGTTTTGCCGCGACCGACACCGCCCCAGAGATACAAACCCACTTCCGGCTCGTCATAACGCCCTCTCAGGCGCTGCCAGCGCTGGCGTAGGCTACTGGAGGCCGAACGACGGCGCAGAAGACGCTCGTAGAGGTCCTGCAGACGCCGTACGGCATCTTCCTGAGCAGGATCGTGGCTGAACCCTTCTTTTTTCAGGTCCGCCTGATACCGCTCCCAGGGTGTCTGAGCACTGTGCACGAGCCGCGCTACTCCGCCTATCGTCTCTAAGGAGCGCGACACTTTAGCGGCGCCCCGAAAGCTTGGCAACGACACTGACGTTACCCAGCGCAGCCGCTATAATCGCTTCCTAGATCTTACCCAATGAGGAAATCTCAGTGACCGACCCCGTTGTTCTTGCAGTCGCCGCAATCGCCATTCTCGCCCTGGGACTGGCTGGCGGTTGGTTTATAGGGGTTCGATCCTCGTCTGACAGTCGCCGCTCACGTGAGTTGGAGCACAAACTGGACCAGATACTGCAGGAGAAGAAGGCCTACGAAAGCGAGGTCACCGAGCATTTCAGCGAGACCGCACGCTTGCTGAACAATCTCACACGCAGCTACAGCGACGTACACGGCCACCTCGCCAACGGTGCAGCAAACCTCTGTCCCGGGCAAGGCCCGCTCCCCCTCCAAAACTCAACAGACCCGGACGAAATCCCGCCGGCACTGGCCGTCGCACAACCGCCGCTGGACTACGCGCCAAAGAGTTCGCCAGAAGAACAGGGCATGCTCAGTGAAGACTTCGGGCTGGATAAATCTGAACTGCCCGGTATAGACGGAGCACCAGACGACCTGGCCTCGGCACAGGCTGCGCCGGCACGGAGCTAGAACACGGCTAAACCGGATTATCGATATCGATGTAGCGGTGTTCGAGGTCGGGGTTGAGCGCCGCCAAATGTTCCGCGACCGCCTGAACACCGTAGCGCTCCGTGGCGTGATGGCCGGCTGCAATAAAGTGGATCCCGCATTCTCTGGCCACATGAACGGTCTGCTCTGAGGCTTCCCCGGTAATAAATACATCCGCTTCGGCTGCCACGGCTTGCTCGATGTAGGACTGAGCTGCGCCAGTGCACCACGCCACACGCTGCACCTCAGCTGCAGGATCACCGATGTGTAGCGGAGTCTGCCCCGTGAATCCCTCCAACCGCGACAACAGCCCATTAATCGCCAGCGGCTGATCAAGCTGCGCCACGTTGCCGACCCCGGCGCGGTCTTCAGGATCCAGCGCTTCCCCGATTGGCAGCTCCAGCAGCCGACCCAGCTGCGCGTTATTGCCAAACTCAGGGTGGGCGTCTAGCGGCAGGTGGTAGGCCAGGAGGCTGATGTCGTTTTTCAGCAACTGAGCTATTCGCCGTTGCTTCATACCGACAATGCAGGGCTCCTCGCCGCGCCAAAAGTAACCGTGATGAACCAGAATGGCGTCGGCATCCCAATCCACTGCCGCATCAATGAGGGCCTGGCAGGCCGTTACGCCGGATACGAGGCGCTGTACCGTGCCAGCGCCCTGCACCTGCAATCCATTGGGGCAGTAATCCTTGAATTGACTTGGTTGCAACAGGGCATCCAGTTGCGACACTAAACTGTTGAGGCTTGGCACAGAGAGATAACTCCTAAAATTCGCAGGCGATGTCAGCTGTCGGCGCATCATATACAATGCCGCGGACTCCCTGCCAATTGGATGTCATGCGAAACCTGCTTGCGACACTGGGCTGGCCTGCCTTAGCCGGCATACTGGCTGCCCTACTCATTCTCGACCGTTGGGTACTGCCCAATGGTGTCGGCAATGCCCCGGGCCAGGCAGCCGCCAGTTACCATCAGGCGGTGAGAATGGCTGCGCCCTCGGTCGTCAATATTTACACCGCCAAGGTGGTGACCGAGCGCCCCAACCCGCTGCTCCAGGAGCTGCAACGTCGCCGTCTGGTACCACCCCAGCAACCCCGCAGACGCTGGAGCCAGTCACTGGGCTCGGGCGTGATCATGACCCAAGAAGGCCATATCCTGACCAGCAACCACGTCATCGCAGGCGCCGAGTTGATTCAGGTGCTGCTGCATGACGGCCGAACTACCGCTGCCAACCTTGTCGGCTACGACCAGGCCACTGATCTTGCGGTCCTACAGATCGATCTACCCGACCTGCGTCCCATTGTCCGTGGCGATGCCAATAATCTGCGCGTGGGCGATGTCGTACTTGCAATCGGCAACCCGCTGGGTGTCGGCCAATCGGTCACGCAGGGCATTGTCTCAGCCCTTGGCCGATACTTTTATGAGCCAAACGTCTTCGAAGATTTCATTCAAACGGATGCCATTATTCACCCTGGCAACTCAGGCGGCGCACTGGTGGATAGCAGTGGCAGCCTGCTTGGCATCAACAGCGTGACCTACTCCAATTCGGGGCAGGCCAATACCAGCACCAGTATCGGCATTGGCCTGGCTATTCCCGTTAATCTGGCCACTTTTGTCATGGATGATCTCATCAACTACGGCGAAGTCATCCGCGGGTGGCTGGGCGTCAGCGTCGAACCCGCCGGTGGGCAAGGTCCCGATTCAAGGCGCCCTGCCTTACGGGTCGACAGTGTGTCAGCCGGCAGCCCGGCGGAGAAAGCGGGGATTACTGTGGGGGATTACATCACGCACATCGATGACGAGCCCGTGGCAGATGGGCGAATCACCATGATGAAAATTGCGATGCTTAAGCCCGGCGATCGCATCACTGTGACCGTCGAACGCGGTCAGCAAAGCTTGGACCTTCAAGCCATTATCAGCGCGCTGAATCTGTCGCCCGACTACTGAGGCCGCGAAGAGCTACTCGCTTTTCAGCCGCATCTCGGCACTGCGGGCATGCGCCACCAGGGATTCACTGCGTGCCAATACCGAGGCGACCCGCCCCAGCGCTTGCACGCCCTGCTCACTGCACTTGATCACCGAGCTGCGCTTCTGGAAATCGTAGACGCCCAATGGCGATGAAAACCTGGCGCTGCCGCTGGTGGGCAACACGTGATTCGGACCCGCGCAGTAGTCGCCCAGGCTCTCGGACGTGTACCTGCCCAGAAAGATTGCGCCGGCCGCTGTAATTGATGGCAACAGTGCGTCCGGGTCAGCGACAGACAACTCCAGATGTTCAGGCGCCAAACGATTACTCAGAGCGACTGCGTCTTGTAGGTCGCGAGTCAGGATCAAAGCCCCGCGACGCTCAAGTGACGCCCGAATGATGTCGGCGCGTGGCATTTGTGGCATCAGCCGCTCAATGCTCTGCCGCACCGCTGCCAGAAACCCCGCATCTGGACTGAGCAATATAGACTGGGCACTCTCGTCGTGTTCCGCCTGCGAGAACAAGTCCATGGCCACCCAGTCCGGGTCCGTTTCACCGTCACAGATAATCAGTATCTCAGAGGGACCGGCTACCATATCAATGCCCACGCGCCCGAATACCTGTCGCTTGGCCTCCGCCACAAAGCGATTTCCGGGGCCGACGATCTTATCAACGGCGGGTAGGGTCTCGGTACCGAAAGCGAGGGCAGCGACTGCCTGCGCACCGCCAATGGTGAACACCCTGTCCACGCCCGCCAACTGCGCAGCGGCCAGCACCATCTCGCTGATCTCACCGCCGGGCGCAGGCACCGTCATGATGATTTCCTGAACACCCGCAACTTTTGCTGGCAGCGCATTCATCAAGACAGAAGAGGGATAACTTGCCTTGCCACCAGGGACGTAAATGCCCGCGCGACCCAATGGCGTGATTTGTTGGCCCAAGGTGTTGCCAGATTCATCGGTGTACTGCCAGCTAGCCTGCAACTGATGCTGGTGGTAATCCGTAATGCGTGCGGCGGCAGCCTCCAGGGCCTCTCGCTGCTCCGGCGAGATTGATGCCAGCGCAGTCTCCAACCGGCTAGTGGACACTTCCAGTTCAGCCACAGATTGCGCGGCAAGCCCATCAAATTCACTGGAGAACGCCAGCAGCGCTGCATCACCGTCGGCACGCACAGTGGCAATAATGTCTTGAACGGTGCGGGTTAGCTGCGGATCAAGTGCCGACTCATAGGCGGTTAACCCCGTCAGCGCCGCATCGAAGTCAGCCGACTGACTATCAAGCTGCCGCATCGCTCGCACCTTCTGCAACTGCTCTGGCCAACGCGTCCGTCAGGTCTGTGACGGCATCGCAATGCGCCCGCATTGACGCTTTATTCACTACCAGCCGGGAGCTCACCTGCGCAATCTCCTGAAGAGGCTCCAGACCATTGGCCTTCAGTGTGTTTCCGGTATCGACGATATCGACAATAATATCGGCCAGATCCATGATCGGCGCCAGTTCCATTGCGCCATACAGCTTGATCAATTCAACCTGCATGCCGCGGCTGGCGAAGTAAGCCCGTGCGACATTCACAAATTTAGTGGCAACGCGAATACGGCCCTGCCCCGGCTCCCAACCCACAGGGGCGGCAGTCATCAGCCGGCATCGGGCAATGCCCAGATCCAGCGGCTCATAGAGACCATCAGCGCCCTGCTCCAGCAGGATATCTTTGCCTACCACGCCCACATCGGCAGCTCCGTGACGCACGTAGGTGGGCACATCCGTACCGCGAAGAATGACCAGCCGAACATCATCGCGACTGGTTGCAAACACCAGTTTGCGGGAGGTTTTTATGTCATCCAGTGGTTCAATACCCGCCTCAGCAAGCAGCGGCAGGGTCTCTTTAAGGATGCGCCCCTTGGTCAGGGCCAGTATCAGTGGTCGGCTCATGGCACCCTCAGTCCGGTAAACGACGAATGTTAGCGCCCAGCTGCTGCAGCTTTTCCTCGATACACTCGTAGCCACGATCGATATGGTAAATGCGGTCCACACGGGTTTCCCCGTTGGCCACCAATCCGGCGATAACCAAGCTGGCCGAGGCGCGCAGATCGGTTGCCATGACGGGCGCACCTTTCAGTGACTGCTTTCCGTTGATGATGGCGGTATTACCCTCAATCGCAATGTCTGCACCCATACGATTCATCTCATGAGTCTGGATCAGGCGGTTTTCAAAAACCGTTTCAGTCACTGCACTGGTGCCTTCTGCGATGGCATTCATGGCCGTGAACTGCGCCTGCATATCCGTGGGGAACCCGGGATAAGGCGCTGTCTTGATATTCACTGCTTTTGGCCGCCGTCCCTTCATATCCAGGGATATCCAATCATCGCCCGAGTCCAACTCTGCGCCTGCCTCTTCCAGCTTGTGCAGTACCGCCTCGAGGTGCGCCGCACAAACACCGCGCAGGCGCAGGCTGCCGCCGGTGGCGGCGGCCGCTACCAGATAAGTACCCGCTTCGATGCGGTCTGGCATTACGTTGTAGTGGCAGCCGCGTAACCGCTCTACCCCTTCCACGGTTATGGTATCCGTGCCGTGACCACGAATGATGGCGCCCATTGCGATCAGGCACTCTGCAAGATCCACGACTTCCGGCTCTCGCGCCGCGTTTTCGATGATGGTTGTGCCCTCGGCGAGGGTCGCTGCCATCAATATATTCTCGGTGCCGCCTACGGTGACGGTCTCCATGATGATGTGCGCGCCCTTGAGACGGCCTTCCACACTGGCATTGATGTAGCCGCCCTCAACTTCAATAGTGGCTCCCATTGCCTGCAAGCCCTTCAGGTGCAGGTCCACCGGACGGCTGCCGATAGCACAGCCGCCGGGAAAGGATACGTGTGCCCGGCCGAAGCGCGCCACCATGGGGCCAAGCACCAGTATTGAAGCGCGCATGGTTTTAACCAGCTCGTAAGGTGCGGAAAACTGGCTTGTTGAAGAAGCATCTACCTCAATGCTGAGCTTCTCATCAATCGTCAATCCCACACCCATACAGCCCAACAGCTCTATCATAGTGGTGATATCGTGCAGGTGCGGAAGGTTGCCTACGGTTATCGGCTCATCGGCCAGCAGCGTGGCCGCCAGAATAGGCAGGGCCGCGTTCTTGGCGCCGGATACACGCAGTTCGCCGTGCAGGGCGGCGCCCCCATTTATCAATAACTTGTCCACGTAACGAGGCCTCTTAGCCCTGGGACTGCTGTTGCCACTGGGCGCGGGTGTAGGTGCGGATGTTCACCGCGTGAATGTCACCACTGGCGATGGTGTCACTTAGCGCGGCATAGACGCGCTGTTGCCGCTGCACAGGGCGCAGACCTTCAAACACGTCACCAACCACGGTGATGTCGTAATTGGCGCCTTCGCCATTGACGACAAATTCGCAGTCGGCCAAGTCTGCCTGCAGCAGGGCTTCTACGGTTGCAGCATCCATCAAAAAAAATCCTCGGGTATGACGGGAGGCCAGCAACGCAATATCACATCGCTTGATGCGCACTGGCGAGAGCCGCGCATTTTAGGAGAAAAGCGCGGCTTTAGCGAGGCTCAGACTCGCCTCAGGTTTCCAGTTCCTGGACGGTCCAACTGTCGATAACGGCGTCCAGATCACCTTCCAGACGGCGGGCAGACGCTTCAAATTGGCTTCGATATACCTCACCGAGATTCACACTCTCGATGATCATGTTCCTCAGCTTCCAGGCACCACTGCGGTCCTTGCCCATCTGATACAGCACCACATACGGCTCGGTCTGTTCGCTGTAGATCAGCTGCCTTACTGTGGCCCGTCGCTCGCCAGCGGCTTCATCGCCCTCATCGGTGAGTTCGATCCGCGAACCACCGAAGGCCAGCAAGCCTTTGCTGTAGGTACGCACCAGTCCATCGCGCATGACCTCGGTGAACTTATCGAGCTGGCCGCGCAACTTCTCCCGACCTGCCTCGTCCAGGCTGCGGTAGCGATCGCGTGTGGCATAAGGACCCATCACACCGCGGGCGAAACCACGGAAATCCACCACGGGATCTAACACCGCCATTACTTCCGAGTAATAGCGCTCGGGGTCTTCTTCGGCATAGTCCTCCGCATCACGGACCACAGCCATGACCTCATCGGTCGCAGCCTTCACCAGCGCATGCGCACTGCCCTCATCGGCCTGAGCAGCACCTACAACTAGCAACATAAAGAGTGTTGCAATAGTGCTCCACAGCGTTCTAACGGGGTTCTTCATGAATCAGCCTCTTTGACCATTTTTTGCTTCTAACCGGCACGGGTGACTGTATAATCCCGCCCCTAGTGCCGCGTGCGAGGTGTGCAATCATCCGACTTACCCTCTATGACAACGAGAAGTGGGACGTAGTTCACTGGCCTTCGATTACGCGGCCCGTACTTTAACAGGAAACCAGCCTCTATGCTGATCGCCGCCGCCACCATACTGGTCGGCTTTATCATTCTCATCTGGAGTGCAGACCTGTTCGTAGCAGGCGCTGCGTCCATAGCTGAGAATATGGGCATGTCGCCTGTGATCATCGGGCTGACGATTGTTTCGCTAGGCACTTCTGCTCCGGAAATTCTCGTTTCCATTACCGCGGCCTTTTCCGGTGCGGGCGAACTAGCGGTCGGCAACGCCATAGGTTCCAATATCGCCAATATCGGCTTAGTGCTGGGCGTCACTGTGCTGGTTGCCCCGCTGTTGGTACATCCCAGCTGCATCAAGGTAGAGTTACCCACGCTTCTGATCGTGACACTGGGCACGGGCATCCTGTTAATCGATGGGCGTCTATCCATACTCGATGGCAGCCTGATGCTGGCCGCGCTGGCCTTTATCCTGTTCCAGATGATTCGCAGCCAGTCTCAGGATGAGGCACTGCTTGAGGAGGCCGGCGAAGAACCACTCCCCCATCTGAAGCCGATACGCGCCTGGCTGACATTCTTCTTCGGTTTGTTGCTGTTGATTGGTAGCTCACGCCTTCTGGTCTGGGGCGCTGTCGAAATCGCACAGCAGCTGGGCGTATCCCAGCTAGTGATTGGACTCACTATTGTTGCCGTAGGCACCAGCCTGCCCGAGCTGGCTGCCACCGTTGCCAGCGCACTGCGCGGCCACACAGAAATCGCGGTCGGCAATGTTATCGGCTCGAACCTGTTTAACCTATTGGCGGTGATGGCCATTCCGGGACTGTTCAAGACCATGGTGCTGACGCCCTATGTGCTGGAGCGGGACTACGCGGCAATGACCATCGCGACACTGATGCTGGCGGCTGCGATATTTGTTGGACGACGGCGCGCGGCGGCACCCGCGGGACACTCATACGTGGGCCGCTCCGTCGGGGTGTTGTTAGTGTCCTTTTACGGCCTGTATTATTACTGGGTCTATGTGACCATCTGAGGCCTCCCCTCTGGCTATGCCGCCCACTCCAGCTGCCGACTTCTGCGCCTCCGCGCAGCGCACCATCGATATTGAAATCGACGCCATTGCCGCGCTGGGTGCTCGTGTGGACAGCGAGTTCGCGCTTGCCTGCCAACTGCTGATGGACACGCCCGGACGTGTGATTGTGACAGGTATGGGAAAGTCGGGGCACATTGCAGGCAAAATTGCTGCAACATTGGCCAGCACTGGAACGCCCGCTTTCTTCGTGCATCCTGGCGAGGCTTCCCATGGTGACATGGGCATGATTACCGCTGACGACTCAGTGCTCGCCCTCTCCAATAGTGGCTCCACCGCGGAGTTGATGACGCTACTGCCTCTGCTGAAACGCCAGGGCAATACGCTGGTGGCAATGACAGGCAACCCCGATTCTCCCCTGGCACAGGCAGCGGATGCCCATGTGGATGCGTCAGTAGCTACCGAAGCCTGCCCTCTGGATCTGGCACCGACCTCCAGTACCACTGCAGCCTTGGTTTTGGGTGACGCCCTGGCCATTGCCCTGTTAGAAGCACGCGGCTTCACCGCAGAAGACTTTGCCTTCTCTCACCCGGGTGGAGCACTGGGCCGTAAGTTGCTGCTTAAAATCGAAGATGTGATGACCAGCGACGAGCAGACACCGCGTGTCAGCGCCGATACCACCCTGGCAATGGCCTTACTGGAAATCAGCAACAAAGGCCTGGGCATGACCACTGTGGCCGACAGCGACGGGCAGTTGCAGGGTATTTTCACCGATGGCGACCTTCGCCGGGCTCTGGATAACCAGATCGACATCAACAACACCACCATGGCCGAGGTCATGTCGCAAGGCGGCAAAACCGTGAGCACCGGCATGCTTGCAGCAGAAGCCTTACGCATCATGGAAGAGAACAAAATCAGCTCGCTGGTGGTGGTAGATTCAAACAATCGCATCGACGGCGTTGTACACCTGATGAGCCTGCTGCGAGCCGGGATAGCCTGATATGAGCGAGCAGGCCCAGAGCAAGGCAAGACACATTCGTATGCTGGTACTGGACGTCGACGGTGTACTGACTGACGGGCGGCTGTACTACGGTAATGCCGGGGAAGAGCTGAAAGCGTTTTCCATCAAGGATGGCCTGGGGATCAAATTGCTACAGCAGGCCAACATTCCTGTGGCCATTATCACCGGCCGCAACTCGCAGATCGTACAACGTCGCGCCAACGAGTTAGGCATAGTGCATATCATTCAGGGGCGTGAGGATAAGCGTACGGCACTCAGTGAACTCTGCAACGATGTGGGCTTAAGCTCACAAGACTGCGCGTATATGGGTGACGACTTACCCGACCTTGGCGCCATTCGTGCGGCCGGACTTGGCATGACGGTCAGTGATGGTACGCGCCGTGTGTTAGAGGCCGCCGACTGGTGCAGCAGCGCTGAAGGCGGCAATGGCGCGGTGCGCGAGGCCTGCGAGTTTATTCTCGCCGCCAGAGGCCTACTGGACGATGCAGAGGCCGCGTTCGAGTAATGCTGCGGGTGGCGCTACAAGTCTTGCTCGCGCTCAGCCTGGTCATGGCGGTACTGTATTTCTGGCGCCCCGCAGACATTCGCACACCCGACAGTGCGACCGCTGAGCGGCGCGGTGATCTACCCAAAACCTACCTGTATGCCATACAACGCACAAGCTATGACGAAACGGGTGAGTTATCAGGTATTGTTCGCGCCATCAAAGCGCAGGATTTTCCAGAACAGCGTGAGACTCGATTCACACTGCCGCGTATCTACACCCATGATGGCGATGCGCGCACTTGGTCAGCGTCGGCTGACAACGGCAAGCTGAAGCACGGTTCGCAGAAACTCTACCTCACAGAAAACGTCCAACTGATCAATGATCAGAGCACAGCAAGGCTGGACACCCAATCAATGACCCTGGATCTCAAGGCGAAAACTGCAATTTCCCGTGTTCCTGTAGCGATGACCGAGGGCGCCAACCGCATCGACGCACAGGGCATGGAAGCCGACCTGATCACCGAGCGTGTGCGACTGCAGCCCAACGTGGAGAGTATTTATGTTCCCATCAGCAACCAACCCTAACTGTATGCCCCGACTAAGCCTCGTGATAATGCTGGCTACGCTACTGATCAGCACGAACGCCAGTGCACTGCCTGAGGACAAAGACCAGCCCATCAAAATTGCGGCAGACACAGCGGTGCGCGACGAAAAACAGGGAACCACGGTATACAGCGGCAATGTCCGTATGAATCAGGGAACACTCAATATCGATGCGGACACCATTACCATCTACCACACCGGCGAAGATGCCAGCCGCATTGTTGCAACGGGCACACCGGCACAATTGGAGCAGCAGCCCGAAATCGACAAGGCGTTGTTGAAGGCAGAGGCGGCGACGATCGAATACTTCAAGAATGAGGAGCGTGTGCAATTGCGTGAGGCTGCACGAATTGAGCAGGACGGCTCTATCGTGACCGGCGATACCATCGATTACTTCATGGCCGAGCAGCTCGTAAAAGCCGATTCCAGCGCCAGAGATACGGGCAACCGCGTGGAGGTTGTGATACCTGCGCAGACCGTGCAGGAGAGCCAGTAGCCCCATGGCAACCCTCTCCGCCAAGCACCTCGCCAAAGCCTATAAAGGGCGTGAGGTCGTCAGCGACGTTTCCATAGAGCTCGACAGCGGCCAGGTCGTGGGCCTGCTTGGCCCCAATGGCGCCGGCAAGACCACCTGCTTTTACATGATCGTCGGGATCATCAGGGCCGACCGCGGCGCCATCCACATCAATGGCGAGGACATCACCGAACTGCCTATGCACGAACGGGCACGCCGCGGGATTGGCTACCTCCCCCAGGAAGCCTCTATCTTCCGCAAGCTAAGCGTGGGCGATAACTTGATGGCGATTCTGGAAACCCGGCCGGACCTCAACCGTCAGCAGCGGCTCGCGCGTCGGGACGAATTACTGGAGGAATTCCATGTCGCCCACCTGAGCGACAGCCTGGGTCAGGCGCTGTCGGGCGGCGAAAGGCGACGAGTGGAGATCGCCAGAGCGTTGGCAACTGAGCCCGATTTCATCCTCTTGGATGAGCCTTTCGCAGGTGTCGACCCCATCTCGGTCAATGACATCAAAACCATCATCACCCACCTGCAGCAGCGCGGTATCGGTGTCCTGATTACCGACCACAATGTTCGCGATACCCTTGATATCTGCGAGACCGCTTTCATCGTGGGTGAAGGCCACATCATTGCCTCTGGCAGCGCAGAGACCGTGCTCGCCGATGCCAAAGTGCGTGAGATCTACCTGGGCGATCAGTTCCACCTGTAAAAAAGGCCACTCACAGTCGCATCAGGGAGGCGCAGCTTTGACCAACACGCAATTTCCTTGCCAATTTCTTGCTCAGGCCGTAATTCCAGCGCTACACTGACAATACACACCGTGTAGCGAGCCTTATCAGCACGCCAATGAAACAGTCTCTCCAGCTTCGACTGGGCCAACAACTCACCATGACGCCGCAGCTACAGCAGGCCATACGCCTGCTGCAGTTGAGTACGCTGGATCTTCAGATGGAGATTCAACAGGCGCTGGAGAGCAACCCTATGCTGGAGATGGAAGAGGACCAGAGCTCTTCCGACACACAGGCAGAGGAGGCTCCAAAAGCGGATACACCCGAGGAGGCTCAGGTAAGCGCTGAGGAACCGGCCGCTCCAGACTACGAGGCCGAATGGGATGGCAAGCTGGGTGACGATCTGCCAGTGGACACCCAGTGGGAGGACTTGATCCCCACTTCCGCACCTGCACCGGCGCCAGAGGCTACCGACTACGACCAGGACGCGCGTCGCGCCGACGGTCAATCCCTGCGCGACCACCTGCTGTGGCAGTTGAATCTCAGCCGCATGTCAGACACCGATCGCGTCATTGCCATGGCAATCATCGACGCCACCGATGACGACGGCAGGCTCATTGAAAGCCCGGAGGCCATCTGCGAGTCGTTACAGGACGACGAAGCAGAGATTGAGCTGGACGAAGTGATGGCCGTGCTGCATATGCTGCAGCAGTTCGAACCTGCCGGCGTCTGCGCACAGGACCTGCAGGAATGCCTGCGTATACAACTGCAACAATTGCCCGCAGACACGGCGTATTTAGAACGGGCCAAAGTGCTGGTTAACCGACACATGAATCAGCTGGCATCGGGTGACTTTGCCCAAATTATGCGACGTATGCGCCTGAGCGAAGACCAACTGCGCGACGTGCTGTCGGTGGTGCAATCACTGGACCCACAGCCCGGACGCGGCATTGGTGAAGACACTACCGAATACATCGTGCCGGATGTGTTCGTTACCAAGCGTGAAGGTCGCTGGGTAGTAGAGCTGAATCCTGATATCGCGCCACGGCTGCGCATCAATAGCCAGTACGCCAGCATGGTGAAGCGCGCCGATACCAGTGATGACAACAACTTTCTGAGAGAAAACTTACAGGAAGCAAAGTGGTTTCTAAAAAGCCTTCACAGCCGCAACGAGACCCTGATGAAGGTGGCCAGCCGCATTGTTGAGCGCCAGAGAAACTTCCTGGAATATGGCGAAGAAGCCATGAAGCCGCTGGTGCTGCACGACATCGCAGAGGCGGTAGACATGCACGAGTCCACCATTTCGCGGGTCACCACGCGCAAGTACATGCACACCCCCCGTGGCATCTTCGAACTGAAGTACTTTTTCTCCAGCCATGTCGCAACGACCAGCGGCGGTGAGTGTTCTTCAACCGCAATTCGCGCACTGATCAAGAAACTGGTGGCCGCAGAGAACCCACGCAAGCCCTTGTCAGACAACAAGATTACCCAGTTGTTGGAAGAACAGGGCATCAAGGTTGCAAGGCGAACTGTCGCCAAATATCGCGACACATTGCTGATCCCACCCTCCAACGAACGCAAGAGATTGGTCTAGAATGACAGTAGCCGCCGATAGCGAATCCGAGACGGCTGACATCACTGCAAGAAGGAGCACTGTATGCAACTCAACGTTAGCGGACACCATGTCGAAGTGACCGATCCACTGCGTGAATATGTGGAGAGCAAGTTCGAGCGCCTGCAACGACATTTTGACCAGATAACCAATACAGACGTGACCCTGATCGTAGAAAAACTCGTGCAAAAGGCAGAAGCCACCGTGCACATTTCCGGCGCCGACATCTTTGCCGCAGCCGAATCAGACGACATGTACGCAGCTATCGACGCGCTGGCCGATAAACTCGATCGCCAGTTAATCAAGCACAAAGAAAAAGCGCGAGGCCACTGACCTCACTGATGGATGTTCTCAAGCAACTGCTCACGCCGGGTAGAACCCTGTGTAAGGCACCCGGCGCTAGCAAGAAACGCTTGCTTCAAACTGTTGCCCAACTCATTGCCGAAGACCAGATATCC
>SPKZ01013343.1_pt1 | contig 24680 bp, 28 predicted proteins | sample 2456571 | NCBI WGS metagenome assembly SPKZ01 (sample SAMN11192286, study PRJNA482655) | marine metagenome | biome: ENVO:00000447; feature: ENVO:00000244|ENVO:00000211|ENVO:00000569|ENVO:00002023; material: ENVO:00002151; isolation source: ocean water from marine abyssalpelagic zone ... | reverse complement strand
ATACGGTTGGAGAATTGACAGAGTTGGTCGAATGTACCGGTTTTGAAAACCGGCGAGGGTCACACCTCCGAGGGTTCGAATCCCTTGTTCTCCTCCATTTTTAAAAAAAACTTTCGGAGCCATAGCAAAGTGGCTAATGCATTGGATTGCAAATCCTTGATCCCCAGTTCGACTCTGGGTGGCTCCTCCAAAGTTACCTCCCAATCAATACCAAATCATCCCATAAAACCCTAGATAAGCAATCCTTTATGATATACTACTCTCATACAATATCAATCAATGTATTACAATACCACCCAAAATGGATGGTAAATCGGATGGTACACTACTTTTATAAATGTTTTAATATAAACACCACCCAAATAAATACAGAGATTACCTTATGTCAAGTGTTGGGCTAACCACCCAGAATGTATAATAAATTTATTTTGTACCCATATTACCACCCAAAGATTCTAAGGAATATAAAAATGGCTAATATTGACCTCTTACAAGACATTACTATCAAGAAAGCAAAAGCACAAGATAAAGACTACTATTTAAATGATGGTGGTGGATTAAGACTATGTGTGAAAAAGAACGCTAATAAAATATGGGAATTTAGATATACAAATAAAACAACTAAAAAAAGAAGAATAACAACTTTTGAAAGTTATCCCAAAGTTACGCTTAAAAATGCAAGAGATAAAAGAAACGAATACTTAAATCTAATTGCAGAAGATATGGACCCAATAGATTATCATAAGACCAAAAAACAAGAGACAGTATCAGATACAAAAGGTATGTTTAAATCTGTAATGTATGAATGGTTAGAAAAAGAAAGTGAACATACACAAGCTAATACACATAAGGGAAAAGTTAGGGTATTTGAAAATGATGTATTTCCCTTCTTAAGAACAAAACACATTAAAGATGTAAACATAGATGATATTATTAAAATTATCGACTTAAAGAAAATATCTGCTCCTGAGATTGCATCAAGACTTTTTAATAATATGGATAACTTATTTAGATACGCAGTACTTAAAAGATATTGTGATAGAAATTTATTAGCAGATATTAGAAAGTCCGATATTATCAAAGCAAGACCTGTTAAGAATATGCCTAAGATTAGTGACGAAAAAATACTAAGTGAATTAATCTCCTTAATATATAACTATAAAGGTGGATACAGTTTAAGAAATGCTTTAAAACTTGTTTTACATCTACCTTTAAGAGCTGAAAATCTATGTCAATTAAAATGGAACTATATAGACTTTAACAATAAAACCCTAACAATCCCACGTAAAGAAATGAAACTAAAGAATATAAACTTAGATGATTTTGTTTTGCCTTTGACAGATGAAGTTATAGTAATACTCAAAGAACAAGAAACAATACAAACAAAATACACCCATTTAAAAGAGTTCGTTTTTTTAGGTAGAGATAACGACAAAGCAATAAATAAAGAAAGTCCAAATAGGGTATTAGAACGCTTGGGCTTTAACGATGAATCAAGAGGTAGAAAAATTAGACTTCATGGATTTAGAGGTACGTTTCGCTCTATGATAGATACTCTAGATACAGATAACAAGTTTAGCTTTGAAGTAAAAGAAAGAGCTTTAGATCATCATGAAAAAAATGAAGTAGCAAGAGCATATAATCATAAGGCTAATTACATAGAGCAGCTAAAGCCTTTAATGAATTATTGGAGTGATTATATTATAAGTTTGAAAAGTGAAATATATTAATGAGCAAGTTATTAAATAAAGATAATTTGTTAATTGAAATAAGTGATGTTGCAAAGTACTACTCAATTCCAAAAGAAATAGAAAAGATAATCGTTGATTATTCTCTTAGTGCTTCATTGCTTATAAATTCAATTACTGAAATTAAAAATAATTCACAAAGAATTGACCATTTTGAAAAGAAGTTAGAATTTTCCCATCAAACATTCAAGGATTTAAATAAAATAAACCCCAATAGAGGAAACTTACTATTAGCAAAAAGAGTTAAACTTTTAATTGAACAATTAAGCAAATACAGAAGAGGGAAATATATTAACTCTAAACTTACGATGTATTTTGATAAACAAACTGCTTATCATTTACCATCTATTGGTAACGTGTTATCTATTCTTAATCATAATATTGGGAAAGAAATTAGTGATTTAATTTTCAATGATGTTGATAAATATTATGATGAAAAAACAAAAAGTTTTGACAGTAAAAAGTTGTATAACGATATAGAAGAAAGAAAAACTGCATTTATGGATATACAAAAACTAAAACAAAACCCTGATTTAAAATATTCTTCTATTTCAATCAATAAGATAAAGATTGAATACAATTATAGCGATGCTACAAAAAGAACAGATAGAAAAAACTACATATTAAATAAAGCTTAAACACACAATATTATGACCTATCAAAAGACTATTTTATTATGCAAAATATATCGTCCTTAATCTAATTGAATCTAAATAACATGTTATTTATATGTAAAGAAGGATAAAGAGAAAGTTAATATAGCTTTATTGAATTTTAATATATCATTGACTCTATCGTTACCTTCTCATATAATCTCAATACGTTTAAGCTCATACCATAATATAGAAATAGAGTAAGGGAACGAAATTCTTACCCTTATTTTATTTTTATATTCTCATATAATATCAACAAGCTTAAGCGCATACCAATAATTGCAATTATAAATTAACACAAGGATTTATGAAATGTCTTACAATGAAAGTACTAATATTCAAACAAAGAAATATTATAGAGCTAAAGAACTAGCAGAATATTTAAGTTGTGGTGTTTCTTCAATATGGAGATTCAATAAGCAAGGAAAGATTAAAGCATATAAGATGGGTGGAAATATTACTGTTTTTAATATAGATGAAATAGAAAAAGACTTTATTAAGGAGGGTACTTATGAATAAGGTAATATAAAACAAACCTCAAAGAGTTACATAAGATTATTTATGAGCTTTGATGAGGTAGTTATAATCGTTTTCAGACTTCAATTATAACACACTTCAAACTCATATAATCAAAACAAAACTCAAATTTTATGATCCACGATAAATAGGTTCTTCCTTAAATGGAGTTAATAAACTAATGCCTAAAATTAGGTAAAAGGATAAATTATGAGTGTAGATGAAGGTAATAAAATTCAAAGATTTAGAAAAAAACTACCAAATGCACAAACAAATTGGAGCATGATAAATAACATGAGAACGGTCAATATGTTGGATGGATTAATACGAAAAGAATCCGTTTCTCAATTACTTAACAATTATGGGTTTAGCAAGATAACAAATCCCATTCCTGAGATTAGAAATGAAATAGGTTTTGATAGTATTTTGAATTATAAAATACCAGGACTAAGATGTGAAGAATATAGATTAATTGATAGTGATATTACAAGAGAAAAAGTAGAAATACTGAAGCAAAAGATTTTAAAACACATAATAAAAAAAGAGTGTAAATGAGTAGTGAAATTATAAGCAAAAACATAGCTTTAAGGTGGAAAAAAACACCCACCCCTATGAACTATCAGGCGGTCTCACTTTTAAATGAAATATAAGACACAAAAGCAACTAAAGCCACTAGCACATAGGGCTTTAGTTGCTATGGTTAAAAGGCTTTAAGAAATGACCTTCTTAATGTACCCTCTTTTCTTAGGATTAAATACATGAATATTTTAGAAGAAATAGAAGAACTATTAAAAGACTTTAACCATAATACTAATGAAGAATTTAATATAGATTCTATAAGAATTACTTTTAATAAACGTTACAAAATAAACAAGATAAAAAACTCAGGAAATTGGAAGAAATTACAAAAGAATTCAAACATTCTTAATAAGCTAAAAAGAAGATTATCAGATTCTCAAATAACAAGTGTCTATAAATTAGAAGAACAAAACATTTACTACTTTAACTCATCTACTCCACCAAAATATAATCAAGCTACTTTAGTAATCTTTGGAATGAAACAATATCATAAAGAGCCACCACCAAGAAAAACTATAACTAAGCTGCTTAAGATAGTAAAAGATATTACAAATATAGACCTATGTGTTGATTTAACTTCTAAACCAAATATAAGAGCCTTAGAGCAATACTTTAATCTAAATCAATACATTGTTCCTACTAATGGAATAATTACAGATACACACTATATCAATCAAACAAACTACACCATGATTGAAAAGATAATCATATACAATAAAGCACTAAAGAATAATTTATCATTACCTCTTTGGAGAATAGAAGCAAAAATATCAATCCCCAATATTAAATACTTAGCCTTACCATTAAGTGAATTTAAAGAGATAATAGACATAGCAAGGATTAAAGAATGACCAAAGAAGACGTAGAGAAAAAGATAAGAGAGATATTGTCTAAAGATAAAAGATTCAATGATGTAACTATAAAGATTGAAACATCAAAGAAAAAGAAAACACCTGGTCATAAGAGTTGAGAATGTTAACTAAGACAATTTGGTTTAAAGGAGAGTAAAACTACTGTATGTCTTTAGAGTGTTTTTGATAGTATTTAATTATTAATATAAATGTATTTTATTTTCGATACGTATTTTAAAACATAATTTTTAAATAAATCATAGGATCTAGTCAAAATGACAAAAACTATTACTACAAAAGTAAGACCAATACGAAAACTATTTATTATTGATTCACATGATATAGGTACTTTTGAAAAAGTAATAAGTAAAATATCTACTGATATTGAGTTTATATTTAATATATTTCTTATAAATGATGAGAATATTTTCTCTGACATAAATAAAGAGTTTGTAAAAAGGCACAATATCGACATTGTATTAAATCTATCGGTATTAGAAAATAAAATTATAGAAGATAATTTTTTAATAGAGTCTATTACTCCAAATGATGACACAACTAAAATTGAAAGATTTGTAACATACTTTTATTCCATATCAAATTTACCAAGTGCATTTAGTAAATATAACGATACTACGAAAGATAAAATCTTGTATTCGAACAAATATGAGAGAGGTAATTATATATCTGCAATGAGCAGCATTAATTTTGGACTTTTGAATGAAGAACCAAAAAAATTATCATCAAATAGTGTATTCGAAAATATAAAATTTATTTCTTGTGAAACAATACAAACAATAAAAGAAAATATTTTTGATAAAGAATCCCACTATTCAAGAATCCATAATATAGTCAATCCTTTTTCTACTGGATACGGAAGTAGCATTTATGAAATAGACTATTCTCATCCTGAACATTTTAAAAAAGATATTTATATATTTGTATCTTCTCTAAATGATTTGGAAGGAATCATATATTTTTGGAATATGAGAGCTTCAAATCCTAGTAAGGAGTTTTTTTGGTTTCCAGAAGAATCTATTAAAGATATGAATTCAGTTTTAACTGATGAGATGATATTTATTGTTACAAATGAAAATCTTGAAAATAAGATAAAAAATTGCAGTTTAAAAAATAAAATTCTAGTACTAGATAAATTGTATTTTTATAGCACTGCAACAAGTTGGAATTTATATGAACATACACAAACTTTAAATATTCAGAACAGAGGCGATTTCTCAATTTCACATCCAATTGAAAAATCATTTTCAACCTTTGGAATAGGAGGTGCTTGTATTATTGAGATTAGTGGATTAAAAAATTTTTTCTATCCAACTCATTCAAAAATTGGAGAACTATTTAAAGTAGGAAAGGAGAATTCTTCGTTCCCTGAAAGATTTACTCATTTAAATAATAAGAAACTCTCAAAATACTATTTAGATTTTAATCCATTTGAGATGCAAGATTTATATGTACAGATTAAACTACCAATATTTAAAGAAGTTGTAGAATTTTTATTTGATTATAAAAATTTAAAATTAAAATCAACTAAAAAAACATTTATTCTAGAACAACTGATTAATTCAATTGGTGGGCTTTATGAAGTGAATCAGCTTTGCGATGAAAGAGTCTTTAAGTTAATAGAAATAATGACACCTACCGTTCAGACAAAAAAAATGATAACTAGTTTAAATGCTAGCTTAGATCACGACAAAGCAAATGAAACTATTGGGAATGAGTTAAATATGAGTAATATTCAGTTTAAACCAATAATTTCAGAATATTCAAATATCAAATCAGAAATTAAAGATGAGAATATAATTCAAACACTTTATAATAAAAAGTTTTTATTAAGAGGCAAAAGTTTTAACTGTAGTCATTGTTCTTCCTATATTTGGTTGCCTTTTGAAAATATAAATAGAGTAAATTACTGTGACACTTGTAATAATGAGGTTCAAATTCCGGTTAATAAAGATGGGAATGATAAGTACAGAATTAATCAATTATTGATAAATGCTTATCACCAGGGACAATTATCAACTCTTTTTTTATTGAATTTTTTTACTGAAAACACTTTTTTTACATTAGATTTTTTATCGAATCAGGAAATATTTAAACAAGGGAATAAAAAAGCTCATACTGATTTAGATTTAATTATTAAAATAGGAAATAGAATTGGATTTGCAGAATGTAAGTCTACAAGTACTTTCTCTAAAAGGCAGATTGATGATTTGTTGGATATTGGAAGAAGTATTAAATGTGATTTTTATATGCTCTCTTGCTTAAAAAATAAAGATGATATAGAGATACTAGAAACTATAAAATATATTGAAACAAAAAATATAAATAAACCAGTATTTATATTTACAAAAGAAGTTTTATTTAAGCCAAAGAGTGTGAATTTTTATAAATATTTTGAAGTAGAAGCTAATAAATTTAAACAAGGCCCAGTTTTACTTGCAAGATAAATAAGAGAATTTAGAAGTGAATATACTTATCATCAGCGCTATTTTAAGTAGTTTTAAAAGAACAGTAGATCAAAAAACTAGAATGACTCTCCTAGTTTTTTACAAAAAAGAATGAATTAATTAGCTTTAAAATGTAATACTTTAAATCTTTTTAGTAGTCCATTCACTGTTCATTCTAAAATATACTGTTCCTTCAATATTTACTGCAAAGATTGGAATATCAATTCCATCGATAGTTTGAACTTTAAATTCAATATTAATTAATGTTTTTTCTGTAATTACTATATTATATTTTTTTGATAATTCCTTTATAAAAACTTTTTTTAAGCTATCATTTATATTTATGTATCCTTTATGTATAGAAATTAGTTGGCTAAATAAATTATAGACTTGATTCTCTATATACTCTGCTTTATTTAACTCATTAATAGCGTTTATAAAAGGTGCTAAGAAAAACTTGATATTTTGAAATGATCTATCATCTATATTTGCTAGTTCAGCACATGTGAGAATAAGCTTGTTAAATTGAACTGCAAGATGAACGCATTCAATCTCAAGATAAATATCAATATATTCTTTGAATTTTTTTTCATGCTTATCATTTATAATTTTTAAGTATAGAATATTATTTCGCCACTGATAAGTATCGGAGCGGCCATTATTATAAGTTACTGTTGAATATTTCTTTTCATAATTATGCTGATAAGAATTAATTTGATAGTTAGAATTATAGTCATTCATTGTCATTATTTCTAGACATTCTCTTGGTATAGGATGAACGCTATCAAATAATTTTTTTGCCTCATTAGATAGAGAACTTATAGTATTTTTCAATGTTTCAATTTCACTTATTTTAGTCGCATGTTTAAGTTGTCTATCTAGTGATTCTTGTGCTACATCAATTTGTTTTTGAGTTGTTCTTTGATTTTCTCTAGTTTGATAAATTAATGCTAATACAGTTGCTAATCCAACAAGGATAGCTGCGAAATCCTTTCCTTCTTTAATCAAGTTTAAGGGGTTATTATCTTCTAAATAATTGCTAAGTAAATCAATGCTTAAAATAGCACCTAATGTAATTGCAATAGAGGTAGCACTAATTATTATGATGTAATCATAAGTATTAAGTTTTGATTCTTCATTTCTGTTGGATAGTTTAGCTACTAAAAAATAAATATGTAACGCAAAAAGAAAAAATAATAATAGTGAAAATTGCAAAATAGGGCTAGTCATTGAACACCTTTTAATTTTAGACATTATAATTAAATCACTTTAAAATAGCATTACCCTTAATCAAGAGTATGCAAAGAATAGTAATACCAGTAATGCATACTTTGCTGTTAATATGAAAGATATAACTATAAAGGCATCTGAACTATTAATAAGCGGTAATGTTTCGGTAAGGGTAAAACACTTCAAATACATTAGAAATAACTGTTAAGTATTGCGAAGGTTTAAAACAAATTCACTCTAATAAAACCTAACATTTATGTTGACATAAGAACTTAACAAAACTTAACCTTTAGTATCGTATTTAATTGTTATCTGTATGCTGACAAATGATTACTTTTGAGTAAATGAAAACCTTATAAAACCTAGCATTTATGTTGACAAATGTTGACATTGAAAACTTGTCAAAACTTGTAATTAAAAACCTCACAAAACCTCACTTAAGAACTTAGTAAAACTTAGTATTTAAAACTTAGCAAAACTCGACATTCATAAAAAGCAATAACCCAAAATAAGCAAACGGTTTTGTATTAAAGCAATTGGATAGTAATCGAATGGAAAAGTATAAAATTAATACAAGGGCAAACACTCAAACTTCCTAAGAGTAAATGTTTAAATAGTTGCCCAGAGTTTGTAATCTATTGAAGTTTAAAAGGTAGAATGGTTGTTATTTTGAATTCTATTTTAATAGAGTCGTTGAACTTTTTTGCTACTTCTCTGTATGTTTTTTTAAATTTTTTGTACTTTTCTATAAGTTCTGTGTCACTCATTTTAGTATCCTCTAAATTATCAAGTTTTGTTGTTACCTTATTACTAAATGTAATGAACCGGTCTTCAAGTTTGGGAAAATACAAAGCCACGTACATCTCTAATTTAGATATTTCCTTAATAAGAGAGTCTTCCATAATTGGTGTGGTAACATCTTTTTTATTTAAAATAGCAATCTTCGCATCTATGTACTCTGTGATAAGTTTATCAAATAAATTGAAACTTAGATAAATTTCTTCAAGTTTTAATCTTTTATAGTTGTATGATTGTAGTATTGTTTCTTTATTTATCTTTAGCTCTTCTAACTTGTAGTTAGCGAGATTTGTTTCCCGAACTCCAAGTAGTGTACCTAAAACAGCAGTCGCAGAAACGAGTATAGTCATTATTGTACTCTTCAAAATCATCCTTTAAATTGTTAATAAAGAATAATACAACAACAATAGTTTAGTCCTACTTTTCACTTACTTGTATTTTAAAAAAGAGTTTACTGATTTCAAATCGGGAAAGCATGTACACTACATGAAACTTGTATCGTGTAAGTTATAGTTTTTATTTCCTTAAAAGAGAAACAAAAAGATCCCCCAACTTTTAGGGAGAACTAAATCAATTCACCCTTTAGTTTTAAGGACAGCCTAAAATTGGACACTCCCATATAAACAGAGTTAAGTATAAAACTAATACACAAACGTATTTAAATAGCTGAGAAGACAAAGTTATCGTTAAAACGTATATTGACTCATCTTATGATGTTTGTTTAATTTAAGATATAGAATATAACTTATATAATAGATAAAATAATGATTAACTTCAAGGATAATACTTCAATGGCTACAGTAATATTTTTAGATACAAATATCTTTGAGAATGCAAAATTTTCATATAACTCAAAACACATGCAGGATTTCTTAAAACGTTGTGAAGAAGATGAGATTGAATTAAAAATTACAGATGTTGTAGAAAATGAAGTACAAAAGAGGATAAGAGCAAATATAGAAGACCCATTAAAGGGGATAAAGAAAGCAGTCTTTGACATTGCTTTTGCCTCTTTGGATATATCAAGAGGAAAACATGGCTTTATTGAAACTCTTATTACAAAACTGACAGAAGATTTTTATACTTTCATAAACACGAATGATGTTGAAATAATAGAATCGGATTACGAAATTAAGGAATTAACGAGCCTATACTTTTTAAAAAAAGCTCCATTCACAGAGCAAAAAAAAGATGAGTTCCCCGATGCAATTATCTTATTAACAATAGACAAATATAGCAATAAAAATCCTTCAAAAACTATATTAACAGTTTCCAAAGATAAAAGCTTTAGTGAGTATCATGCAGATAGTGAAGTGAAAAACTTTGCACAAATTAGTGAAATAACAAGTTACCTAATTGAAAATCCAGATTTACCACTTACACGTTTATTTGAAGTTTCCAAAAATAAAATAAAAGAAGAAATCATTACTTACATAAAGAACAATGATAGATTTGTATTATTTAGTTACGATTCTATCCATGATGTAGAAGTTACTGAGGAGGTTATAAGTAATGTAGTTCTTAAAAATCTGAATATTACAAGCTATGAAGAGTATGCATCTGGATATGAAATTCGACTACATGCAGACTTGCTAATAAGCTTTACTCTAAGTGCTACTTATGCTGACCCTGATTCCATAATATATGATAGGGAGGACAATAAAGACTATTCAAGTCTTTGCACATCTGTAGTAGAATTTGATGCAAGCATTTCATGTGATATAGCTTTAACTATTGATAATGATGAGTTTGACATAGAGGAGATTGAATATAGTGAAAATGAATTTGAATTTTATTTAGATGATGATTCTATTGTAGATACTTCATATGAATATGACGAAGACTTCTAGTAGTACCTTAAGATGGTATTATACATATAGGCTAATACTCTTAGAAGGGTAAAAAGTAACTACATTAAATAGTACTACCCATAAAACTGTTTAAGTTAACGATGTCCATTTTGGACATAACCCCAATTGGTGGGCTTTGCCTTTTTTAGAGTAATCCCCAAAGTTTCACGCTTCACATTTTTATTCGTCGTAAAAGATACGCTCATAATTGAGCACATCTTTTAGCGAGTCATATTTTAAATATATAAAAGTTCTCCCGAAAAGTCGGGGAATCTTTTGACTGCTGTTTAATTGATATTTTGTTATTGTTTCATAACTAAATAAAAGGACTTGCATGCCGTCGTATACATTATCACTTATTGAACTACTATTCACTTTAATTATTTTTTCTTTTGGGGGAGTGATTGTTGGGATCCTAATTAAATATGAAAAAGATTCTACTATCTTTATTAATATAGTTTTAGTCATACTATCGATATTAGTGGTATTAGCCCTAACTATTGGTTTAGTAAATATTTCAATATGTTCTACAGCGTCTACAAGCACATGTAATTTTACGATTAGTGATATTTTAGTTGGACTTGCTGCACTTCTTGCAACTGCATCAATGATTAAATACATCCTAAATACAAATAGAATTGAAAAAGAAAACAAGAAAAGAGACTTACATCCAAAAATTTTACCTTATTTAAAAAAAGTTGAACTATGTAAGACATCGACAAGAAATAATGCATCTCCATTATTTAATGCTACCCAGAAGAACTTAGATGACTTAACAAAATTCTCTGAAGAAATACTTAGCTTAAGACAATTCATTGAAATTGAGTATCATGATAAAATTAAATCTTTTTCTGACCGTATTACTTATTTAGTTGATACACAGGATAAAATAAATAAATTACCAAATACTGCCCCTTCATATCTTGATGAGGAAAAAAAATTAAAAAAATTATACGATACTACTGTTGAAGAACTAGAGTGGCTCAATAAGCTACTAAGTGAAAAGCTATACATATCTTAATTATATAGATAAAACATCCGTAGGCAGATACTAACCCCTCTGCCTATTTTTATGCTTACTAATTACCTTAATTAATATGAGGCTTCACTGCTTCGACAATTTTATCTATATCTATATCTTTACTTTTAATATATAGCGTTAACCAAGATTCTACCCAACCAGGGATAGGTTTTTTTTCATCGTTCCAATTTCCAATAGTACTATAAGCAACACTTGTTAAGTTAGCAAAGTCTTGTTTTGATAATCCAACTTCTTTTAATGTTAAATCAAAATTCTCTTTTTATATATAAATACATTCCCATCTATTAGAATCATAAATTGATTTTGAATTGTCATATTTCATAAATTCACATCTATCCCAATCACTGTTTTCTGTAGAGCCATGATTACATGATTGTCTTTTAGGGTAAATGTCACAGTCACTAAATTTTGGATATGTATCTTTGGGAATAATATCTATTAAAGGATCAAGTTTAGTTACTCTCTTTCTGTATTCTTTACTAATCTCATCAAGTATCACAACAACTTCTTCTTGTAAAGAAACAATTTCTTCTTTTTTTTGATTAATATAATCAATATTTTTTTTAGTAAACATAATGATTTTTTTATCTACATTATTAGCTTTTATTCCTGAGCACAATCCTGAATATGTTTTATATTTTAAATCTGGGAATTTATCCTTGCAGCTGATTAATGTTTTTTTTCTTAGTGAAGTTAATTCTTTTGTTATATATTCTACTTTTTCTAAACGTTGTTGGTAATCTGTATCTGTATCTGTATCAGTATCTTTATTCATATTAGTCCTTTAGTGTTTTGATAAAGTATAAGGGAATAAAGAATTAGATGCAAATGAGAAATGTTAATTTTGTATAGCACATATTAATTTTATTGTTATACATTTTATTTCGTTTTAACCTATTTTTTTAATAAAGCAATATCATTTTGTTTCGGTTAATAGAGGTTAAAGCGAAAAAATATGAAAAGGATCTCTTCTTATGAATTTAAAATAAATTGTTACATTATGAAACCAAAAATATTTGGTATATTATTTCGAAGTAAATATTAGCCAATCTTCCCAATATACTTTATTCCCAAATCTTTTCAATAAGTCTTGTACTTCAATTTTAGAATATTTTTTTATTTTTAGTACTTCCATTGAATCATAGTATTTGTTTATATCAATTAGCCTATCATTTTCAGATAAGGTCATATCAACAACAGTATTGTTACATTCAATCCATGCGTGACCTATAGTTCCCATATTAGTTTTGATATTTGCATGTACTAAAATTGCTGGAATTTTATTTTCTAAAATCTCAACAAACTTACTTAATGAGGCTTTAAAGCATTGCCCTTTAAACTCACTCATTTAATTTTTTTATATGAGGCACCACAGCTTCAATTATCTTATCCATATCTTTACTTTTGATATATAGCTTTAACCAACTTTCTACCCAATCACTTACAGGTCTTCCATCTTTTCCCCATTTACTACAAGTACTATATTTTGAGCCTGATAATTCGGAGAACTGTTTTAAGTTTAATCCGTATTCTTTGAGAGTTTTATTAAATGTTTCATATTCCATATATCATTCCTTTTTTAAATTATATCAATTATTATCATTAAATGCAATTAATTTTATAAATATTAACATTAAATGCAATTAAAGACTTGACATGATTTGCATTTAATGCTAAAATAACTACATAAAATATCATTTAAGGATAATTAGATGGAAATATCAACTTACAAACCATTCTTAAAAATACAAGAGCAAATCTCAAAAGAAGATTTAAATGACATCTTAGACATGGCGGAACAGTTAGGAAGTTTTGAATTAGCATTTGATGATTACTTAGAAGCAATAAACTAAAAGGAGTGCTTATGGAACTATCAAGATTTAAAACAGATGAAGTAATAAGAGATACGAACGGTAAGATTTTTTCTTGTTCCTTTATTAAAAAAGATGGAAGCCTTAGAACTATGATAGCAAGGTTAGGTGTACAAAAGAATCTTAAAGGTGGAAAAAGTGGTGCAAGTTATAAAAACAGTTTAGTAACTGTATATGACATGTTAAACAAGGGGTATCGAATGATTAATCTTGAAACTATCATTTCATTAAAAACGAATGGTACTAACTATCAAATAGTATAAAGGAAACATTATGGGTAAAGCAGACTTAGAAAGTATAATAGGAAAAGAAGCAATAGGAATACATAGAGTTAACTGTCTTGTTAAATCAATACGTTTGGCTTTACAAACTACATATCTCAAAGAGAATCTATGTTATGAAGAGATAGGAGAGCTTCTAAGTGTAATAGAAAGTATGACGAGTGAAAGTTATCATAAATTAGCAGATATAGCAGAAGGGGTTTGATATGATTCATTTAGAAGAAACAATAGATTTTTATAATTTAGCTCCTGCTGAGGTAGGAGTATATTTATTAGACAAAGATACAATGCAATTAGAAAATATATCTGAAAATGAGAATACAGCTTTTAGTATTATTATAGATAAGTCTACGAATGAACTGTCTTATACTATTGTGAATCTAATACATCCTAGTATTGAAAAGAGAGCAAGATTAAAAAGGTTGCAGCTTTTAAAAGATAAAGGTTTATTAACATGAAGGATTGTAAATAATGGTAATATTATAGGAAGACTTTAACAGCTAAGTAAATAATTGTATATTTACATAAAGGCCTAAAATGATAAAAATACTTATTCTTTCTTTAATTCTTGTTTCTTTTTCGTTTGGGAAATGTTTTTCATGGGGTGTAACAAATTTATTAACTAAATCAAAATCGGATACCTTTGATGGATTAATTATAAATTCAACAGTAATAAACAATAATGAATGTAAATTAGTTTTAAATATTAGTAATGTTGAGTTTAGAGGTCAATCAAAAAATAAAGACTTATGCTCGGCTAAAATTAATGATACGGTTAGTGTTAAAATTGATTTATCTTGTTGTGATGTTCTACCTTGTCCAAAAGAATTTAAAAATGGTATTACTTTTCGAAAATAAGAAAGTCGTTTTTAATTGTAAATAAGCTTACAAATATAAAGATTATAGATATACTGATATAAATTAATAGCTATTCAAATGACATACACTTTATAATAATGGGTGGTAAATTGGGTGGTTAGATTAAATAGTATTTTACTAAACTACCTACTTATAGATATTTAAAGCTAAGAGTACTGTAGAGGGTGGCCCTCCAAAGTTTCTTCTTTTTATTTAATAAAATCAAAATTCATACAAATACTTTTTTAAACAAACATCCCTTTTATTTAATCTATATTATATTTTACGAACTATTTTTATGGCTGGTTTTTAGAGCTCATGTAAAGCTAAAGCTATCCGCTCCTTACTTTTTCTTTTTCTGACAATTAAGATGCCGAAACGAAGTGACTAAATCCTGCTTGCAGACAAAAAGATGCTGGAATGCAATGACTAAATTCTGCATGCAGACCAAAAAGCGCAAAGGTTACTTTGTATGAGCTTTTAAAAATAAAAGTCGTAAGTTAGTTTTGTACATTTTGAAACAAGTAGATTATATTTTAATTCTTTAAGTAAATAAATTAAAGGTGCCATTCTTAACTGTCTCCTTTATTTTTAAAAAAAGTAGTGAAGGTATACTTAAATGGCTTTTTATATTGCTTTTAGTATACTCCCCTTAAATAAGGGGAAATATGAACTTTAAAGACATTAATATTGATAGTGATAAGATTGAAGAAACACTAGAAAAATATGCAATTATTGAAAGCTCAAGTGGTACTACATCCAAAGCGTATCACTTGAATCAAAATGGCAAGAGGTTTACAATTAACGTGTATCATAAAAAAAATGGTCTAACTAGTCTTCTTCCTCAAAGTGAAAATATAGACATAGGAGCTAGCCTTTGTGAAAAAATCAAGGAGGAGCTAAAGAAATGTGCTCTTTAGCACATTTTCTCACAGAGAGTGCAAGCACAAGAGTAGTTTCCTCAGGCGAGTCAAACAAATAAAAATATTTAGGAACCCTAAGGACTTTCTCATTTCGTCTCTTGTTTCTTTTTACCTACAAGTAGGATTACATGTTTCTTTTTCTGACAATTAAGATGCCGAAACGAAGTGACTAAATCCTGCTTGTAGACAAAAAGAAAAAACGCAAAGGTTACTTTGTATGAGCTTTTAAAATAGTCAATAATTTAGTGTTTACATATCAAATAATTTAGTATCGTCGTATCTGCATGATATACTAGAAATAAAGAGGACTGGCACCTTTATTAAGTTATTTTAAAAAATAAGAGCATATTAAAACCTCTGATAAATAGTAGTTAGTGACTTGTTTTATTGCTAATCTATAAAAACAGAATAAGAAATATTTCTACCTGCTGTATCTTCTTTTTGAAGTAAACATTTTTTTTGTACTAAGTCTTTAATATCTCTTGCTGCTGTAATTTTACTTATTTTTGTAATAGCTGCATATTTTCTTGTATTTATGCCACCTTCGTAATTATTGACTCCTATATCTAAGAGTTTATTTAAGACTTTTATTTGTCGTTCATTTAAAAGTGTTTCTCTGTGTTTGTCCCAAAACTTTGTTTTTTGTAATACATAAGAGATATTATCTTTAGAATTTTTTAATGACGTTAGAATGGTATTTAAAAACCACTCTAACCAAAGAGTGATATCAGTATTTCCTGTAGTTGTTTTTTCTAAGACCTCATAATAGTTTTTTCTATCATTTTTAATAGCATTTGAAACAGAATACATTTTATTGGTATCTTTTGATTCTTTAGCCAATATCATGTCTGTAATAGCTCTTGTTATTCTTCCATTCCCATCATCTAAAGGATGAATAATTACAAACCATAGATGTGCAATTGCAGCTTTTATTAGAGATGTATTTGAATCATCATTTAACCATTTTAAAAAAACTTCCATTTCTTTTTTTAAAATATCTCTTGGCGGTGCAATATAATGTATTTTTTCTTTTCCAATAGCTCCTGAGACTATTTGCATATCTTCATTTCCTCTAAAAGTTGCAATATTTATTTTTGTTATTGAATTATATCCTTCTGGGAATAATGCATTGTGCCAACCAAATAAGCGTTCAAGTGTAAATTCTTTTTCATTATTTATTGTTGCATCCAATAAAATATCTATTAATCCATCACTTCTTTTATCTGATTTATCAGCAGTGTCTGTTTGGATTCCTAGTTTATTAGATATCGATGATCGTACAGAAGCACGATTTAGAATCTCACCTTCTATTGCAGAGGTATCAAGTGCTTCAGTTGTTAAGACTTCAAGTTTTGCAAGGGCTAAATCTTTTTTATTTATATTTTGATATACACCATTTAATAAACCTTGATAATATTTTATATCAAGTAATAATTTTTGCAGTTTATTTTCATCATAAGAAAAATTTGGATAGTTCTTATCTTGCCATATCCATTTATTTGTGTTTTTCATTGTTTATCCATGATACGATTAATTACAATAATCATATCATAATTTGATATGATTAACTGTTTTAATTCTATCATTAAAGACTAAAACCTAAATAATAAATCTTTACTGTTTCATTTTGCCTTGATAAATAATTCATTTTTACTATTTTAGTGCTTGAATTTTGAGCTCATAATCATTAAATTATAATAACCACTAAAAGAGTCAGTTGTAAACTAAGGGCAATGAAATTTGCAATAATTATAGCTGGTCGCTTAAACCTCAAACCATAGAAAAACCAAAATGCATAAACTAATAAAAATCCAAATACAAATGCAAAAGATAAGCTACTTTCATTTTCTCTTTGAAATTCACTTACAAGTTGGCTCAATATAGCAGCACTAGCTATCAAGCCGAAAAGTGTTCCTGCAAAATCCCACTGTTTATCAGAGCCTACTTGTAATGCGTTAATTAATTTTTTCATGTAATTCCTTACTACTTAGTAGTACATTCTCTTAAAATACTTATGAGAGTCGATGCCTGTTTATTAAACATCAATATTTTTATGAAGGTCAACTACCTTTTAAATTTTATTTTAATATAAAACCTCTTAATTTTCCTTCCAGTTTTAAGTCTTTTGTTTTCAGTGTAGATTTATTGTTTTCTACTATAAATTACGCCTCTTCGAATGAATCCCCATTTTTTATAAAAGAGGTTCATCGCTTTAAAACAATTACGAATAAAACTTATAAAATAAAGGGAATAAACATCTTTTTTTGCTTAAAAAAAAAGAATTATAATCAAGAATAGAGATTAAGACAATGTTCTCTGAGCTTATATCTCTTAAACCAACAGCTAATAACATTAATAAAACAGAAAAATACATGGGATGGTGTATATATTTATACGCACCATTTGTAATTAAATTCGAAAATAAAGGAGACTGCTGCCTATATTACTATTGTGAATTTAATATATCTAAAGTTCCTTCTTTTTATTTAATCAAATCAAAATTCATACAAAGCATTTTTTAAACAAACATCCCTTTTCTTTATTACACTATTTTTTTGGCTGAACTTTAAAGCTCATGTAAAACTAAAATTTTTGCGCCTTCTTTTTTATTAATAAATTTATTATTTTTATCATAGGTATCTTTATGTGAGCCATATATATGATTTTATAAAATTATTTTTATTGATAGGTATCAAGAGCAAAAGTGTCTTTTTAAGTTAAAATCCACCTTCAAAAAAACGTTAAGGAAGAACATGTTTAAAAATTTAAAACTTACAACAAAAATTATGGGAGTTGTAAGTATATTAATTCTTTGTATGAGTATTATATCTGCATCGGCCTATTTTGGGCTTAGTAAAATTGGTGCTGAAATAGAAGAAATAGCGGAGTACCAAATTCCAATTAATACCCTTATTACAGAGTTAGAAAAAGATATTTTAGAAGAAGAAATTCTTACGTATGAATTGATTATTGAAAGCAAGGATGTACACAGTCAAAAATTCAAAGATATAGAAAAGAAGATATCTTTACTTGAAAAAGAGACAGATAAAACTATTAAAGAAGCAGAACATTTAGTTGAAAAAGCAATTGAACATAATAATGATGTAAAAACAAAAAATACCTATAAACTATTTCTAAAAGAATTAAACGTCCTAGAACATGAACAAAACGCATTTAAAAAAACCTTAGGACAATTCGAAAATGATTTGGAAAGTGGCAAGGTGAAAAATATTGATCATGAAAAAGAAGTACTTCATGAAGAATTGTATTCAATGGATAAAAATATCCAAAAACTTATGCATCAAATGGAAAATTTACTTCAACATTCTACACTTCAAGCAGAAAAAGATGAACGCTCTATTTTAAGAACCATAGAAATAATTTCAAGTATTGCTCTTGTTTTAGCTCTTGTCTTATCATTCTTTCTTGTTAGCTCAGTTAAAGTTTCAATGCATAATTTTCAAATTGGCTTACTTGGTTTTTTTAAGTATATCAACAAAGAAAACAAAGAGGTAGAACTTTTAAAGTATCATTCTAATGATGAACTAGGACTTATGTCAAAAGTAATTAATGAAAATATCCTTAAAACAAAGAATATTATTGAAGATGATAATCAATTTTTAAAAGAAGTTACTTTCCTTGTAGAAGAAATTAAAAATGGTAAACTTTCTCATAAATTAGAGAATAAAGTGTCTTCTTTAACCCTTGAGCTCTTAAGAAATAATCTCAACGAAATGATTGAGAGTTTGAATAATAATATTGGAAATGACAGCAATGAAATTTTATATGTACTGGAAAAATTTGAGAAGCTTGATTTTAGACATAAAATTAAAAATGATAGTGCAAAAGTCTGTATGGCAGTAAACAATGTTGGAAAATTAATTACACAGATGTTACTGGAAAACAAAGCAAACGGGTTAACTCTAAATAATAGCAGTGAAATTTTACTTGAAAATGTGAATACCTTAAATAAGAACTCAACAGAAACAGCAGCTGCACTAGAAGAAACCGCTGCTGCTTTAGAAGAAATGACTTCAAATATCAGAGGAAATACGCAAAACATAGAAAAAATGTCTTCTTATGCAAATTTATTAACGGTTTCTGCTAATGAAGGCGAAGAACTTGCAAATAAAACAACGAAAGCTATGGATGAAATAAATATGCAAGTTTCAGCGATTAATGATGCTATTGGTGTTATTGATCAAATTGCTTTTCAGACAAATATTCTATCACTTAATGCAGCCGTAGAAGCCGCAACTGCAGGTGAGGCTGGAAAAGGTTTTGCTGTAGTGGCTCAAGAAGTTAGAAACCTAGCAAGTAGAAGTTCAGAAGCTGCAAAAGAGATTAAAGATTTAGTTGAAAATGCCAATGCAAAAGCAAATGAAGGAAAAACTATTTCTGATTCTATGATCATTGGGTATCTTGGATTGAATGAAAATATATCAAAGACATTAGAACTTATAAAAGATGTAGAGTTTTCTTCTAAAGAGCAGCTTTCAGGCATTGAGCAAATCAATGATGCAGTAACTGAACTTGACCAACAAACACAAGAAAATGTTTCTATTGCTAATAATACACAAGATATTGCAGAACAGACCAATGAAATATCGACCTTAATTGTCTCAAATGCGAATGAAAAAGAGTTTGATGGAAAAGAAAATATTCAAGCAAAAACAATATCAAAAGTAGTTTAGAAAAATTATTTCTAAATAATCAAATAAAAGAATTCATAAAAAAATGTTTTAAGTAATGATTGTTCTGAATCAGGAGAGAGACTTTAATCTCTTTCTCTTTAATATATCTATTCGTAAATTTACAAAATAAAGGGAATAAACATCTTCGTTTTTTTCCTATATTCCATGTATTGTGGATTTTCATTCATCCATAAATCTTCCTCTTTTTTAGCTTTTAAAAAAAGAACTACAATCAAGAATAGATATAAGACAATATTTTCTGAACTTATCTCTCTTAAAACAACAGCTAATAACATTAATAAAACAGAAAAATACATGGGATGACGTATATATTTATAGGCTCCATTTGTAATTAAATTCGCATCTTTTTTTATTAAAGGGGAGATATTAAAATTGGATAATTTATTAAACAAAAGTGTATAAATACCAAAACTTAGCCCCAGTATAAAAATAACAAGAGAGAGGGGTTTTGAAAAAATGGATTCATTTATGCTTAAGAGGATAAGGATAAGGAAAAATTGTAAAAATACTAAAGTGTAAGAATATATTTTTGTTTTCATAGTAAAGTCTAACATAAAAAATGGAAAAAGGTCTGTGTCTAATTGCTAACTTTATTTATCAAAACTTAAATATAGTAATGATGTTGATAGAGACTAAAGAGAGAACTTTTTTCAAGCTGTCTTAAGTTTTGATTTTAAAAAATAATAAAAATCTATGGTATTTATGTATAATTAATAATGGAATATAAAAACGAACAACAATTATTAAATGTAATTAAATATGCATTACCTTCTTTGGTTTTATTATTTTCTCTTATTGTCACTACATTTTTATATAATAAAAATAAAACTGATTTTGAGAGCATTCAAAAAAATACTGAAAAAGAGTTCATTAAACAAAAAAAAATATTAATCAAAGAGCAAATAGAGAATCTTTATGACTATATAATTCAAGAACAAAAAGATACAGAAAAAAATCTAAAAAAAACGCTTATAGGGCGAGTTCACGAAGCGCATACTATCATACAAAATATCTACAAAGAATATCAAAATACTCATACAAAAAAAGAATTAACCTTAATGATCAGAACAACATTAAAAGATATTCGATTTAACAATAACAGGGGCTACTTTTTTGTCTATGATAAAAAAGCTACGAATATAATACACCCTCTTATTCCAAAACTAGAAGGTAAGAATCTGATAAATTACAAAGATACAAAAGGTACATTTGTATTAAGAGAATCTATCTCTTTGTTAAAAGATAAGGATGAATCCTACCAGCAATGGTATTGGAGAAAAACAAAAGGTGATTTAAGAGAATACAAAAAGATTGGTTTTGTAAAAAACATTTACGAACTGGATTGGTTTTTAGGAACAGGAGAATATGTAGAAGATTTTTCTAAAGATATACAAAAAAAAGTACTCTCACAAGTTGAAAAACTTAAATTTGGTAATAACAGCTATTTTATTGTTACAGACAAAAACAATAATTATTTAAGTCATATAAACAAAGGTTTAATAGGAAAAAATGCCTTACAAGTATTAAGAGATATGAATGATAGCACTTCACTTGAAAAAATAAAAAAGGTTATCACAAAAAAAGAGGGTTATCTTGATTTGCGTTTTTTTAAGCCAGACAGCACAAACGCATCTTTAAAAATAATATATTTTAAAACAATTCCTAGATGGGGATGGACTATAAGTACAGGTTTTTATGAAGACGATATGAATATTTTAGTTGATAAAGAAAAAGAAATTCTGACAAAGAACTACAATGAGAATTTGAACAGTCTGCTTAAAGTTACCTCTCTCTTTACCTTGATATTACTGATTCTATCTTTTTATATTTCAAGAGTAATTGAACAAAAATTCAAATCATATAATGACAGCATCAAAAAACATATTGAAGAAAATAAACAACAACATGACTTATTATCCCAAAAATCTAAGCTTGCATCTATGGGAGAGATGATGGAAAATATTGCCCATCAATGGCGACAACCTTTGTCTGTCATTACAACAGCTAGTAGCGGTATTAAAGTATATAAAGAGATGAATCTTTTAAGCGATAAATTCTTGGAAGAGGCTATTTCTAGTATCACTTCTTCTTGCCATCATTTATCTCAAACCATTGATGATTTTAGTGATTTTTTTAAGCCAGATAATGAAAAAAATGAGTTTGTTTTAAAAAACAGTATAAAAAAAATATACGGACTTCTTTCTTTTCAATTTAAAGACTATAAAATTGAAATTATTGAAAACATAGAAGACATATCTATTATGAATTCAGAGCGAGGACTATTACAAGTTTTATTAAATATATTGAATAATGCAAAAGATGCTTTGTTGCATTGTGAAAATACTAAACGATATATATTTATTGATATTTATAAAAAAGAAGATAAGGTCATTATAAAAATTAAAGACAATGCAAATGGAATAGATGAAAAAATTATCAAAAGAGTTTTTGAACCTTATTTTACTACAAAATATAAAAGCCAAGGAACAGGTATTGGTTTATATATGTCTCAAGAGATAATAACACGCCATATGGAAGGATCTTTAAGTGTAGAGAATATAAGTTACGAATATAAAGGAAGTAATTTTAAAGGTGCTTTGTTTACTATTGAGTTTCCCTTGTCCTAAGGAAACTTGTTTTATTCAGATACAGTCTTTATATTGTCACTTCTTCTTATCCGAAAGCATGAATAACTACTTATAAATAAAACTAAACGACAGAAATCGGAACATAAAAATCTAGAATAAAATCTTTATTATTATCTAAAAAATGATTTTTTTCATAAATTGCGTAAGCCGGTAGGGTTTTGGCTTCATAACCACTATTGGGCAACCAAAAATTATAGATGTAGACCATTAATTTGGTTACATCTCCATACACACCTTTATAATGAAAAACAGCACATAAAGACTCTTCTATTTCAACTTTACTTATAGAATTCGTAGAAATAAACGAATCATCTACTTCAAAAGCAGCTATATATTGGCAGTCTTTATAGGGGGTAATAACCGGATTATCATGAAATACTCCGACTTGAACAGCGCTTTGAAGCTTTTTTTCATAAGCAAATGCCATTAAACGCTGCCATGTTTTTTTAACTGAGATATCGTAACCTTTATGTCTAATATATGCACACGTTCTTTTTTTGCCTACTTTTATTAGAGGGTCAAGCGTATAAAAATCCTTATTTATTTGTGAATCTATATTTAAATTCTTTTTTGAATAATTTAGATAGCCCCCATTTTTCCATTGTGTTGGAGTAAGGTTAAATCTTTTTTTAAAGGCTTTTATAAAAGGAGAATGGGAACTATAACCGCACATAAATGCAATTTCACTGATAGTTGAATATCTGTTAGAGATAAGAAGGTTAGCTGCTTTTTGTAAACGTATGGCTCTGATTCGCTCAAAAAGTTTTTCACCTGTTTCTTCTTTAAATATTCTGTGAAAATGATATTTACTTACACTACTTAAGCGTGCTAGTTCATCTAAAGTGATATTCGTATCAATATATTTGTAAATATAGCCTAAGGCTTCATTGATTATTTGCGCTCTTGCATGTTTGGTATCTTTTTTCATAAAATATTATAACAAATAACAATTAAAAACTACAATAATAGCAATATAGGTTGATTAAAATGAAATTAAAGATAAAGAATAAAAAGTTTGAATTCTCTATAATGTTCAAATAAAAAAAGAAATACATTAGAATCAAAATTTTAATCTGGGTTTAGTTTATTCTAGAGATTTGATTATAATGTATTAAATAAAGGAAGAATTATGAAAGTAGAACGAATAGCAGCATTTTCTTATAAAAATAGTGGTGGTAATCCAGCAGGTGTTCATTTTAGTGATGAAATGTTAAGTGAAAAAGAAATGCTTCTTATTGCAAAAGAAGTGAATTATTCAGAAACAGCATTTTTAGTCAAAGTTGGTGAGTCTTTTCGAATACGATATTTTTCTCCTGAAACAGAAATAGCTTTTTGTGGACATGCAACAATAGCCAGTGGTTCTTTTATTGGTGAAAAATTTGGTTTAGGAAGGTATGAGCTAATTTTAAATGATGGAAGTATTCAAATAGAAGTAAGGCAAAATGAGGGTGAAAACTATACCAGTATTTCTTCTTTGAAAACACATTCAAAAGATGTAGATGAAGAATATATTTATAAAATCATTGATGGTTTTTCTTTTAACAAAAAAGATTTAAATGAAAAATATCCTATACGAATTGCTTTTTCTGGGAACAATCATTTAATTATCTTTCTAAAAGATAAAACAAAACTGCAAGAAATGCAATATGATT
>SPKZ01018166.1_pt1 | contig 24720 bp, 22 predicted proteins | sample 2456571 | NCBI WGS metagenome assembly SPKZ01 (sample SAMN11192286, study PRJNA482655) | marine metagenome | biome: ENVO:00000447; feature: ENVO:00000244|ENVO:00000211|ENVO:00000569|ENVO:00002023; material: ENVO:00002151; isolation source: ocean water from marine abyssalpelagic zone ... | reverse complement strand
GCGGCGTGCCCACGCTATTGATCGAACCCGGGGAGGCCCGATGAGTTCCACGCTCGAACAGATCGATCGCGCGCACCTGCAACGCGGACTCCGGGAGCGGTTTGCGGACCATCCGCTGGTCGGGGACGTCCGCGGCCTCGCCCTGATCGCGGGCGTGGAACTGGTCGCGGACCGGGAGACCGCGGTTCCGTTCGATCCGAAGCTCCACGTGGGGCGCCGGCTCTCTGCTCGCCTCGCGGAAGACGGGTTGCTCTGCCGTCCGCTCGGCGACATTCTCGCGTTCTCGCCCGCACTCGTAATCTCGGAAGCCGAGGTCGACGAACTGCTCGACCGGGTCGGCCGGGGACTCGACGGAATCGCCGATGAACTGGTCGCCGAAGGAGTCTGGAAGCCGCGCTAGCTCGCGGGCCGGGCTGGTCCCCCGGCGAACATCACGCGCGCGCCGAGTGTGCTGTGATCGAGCCCCGACGCGAGGTCCATCTTCTCGATCCAGGCCGGGCGTTCGACGCGCAGCCGCACGGTTTCCGAGCGGGCATCGAGCGCCTCGCCCCAGGCCTCCCACCAGGGAGACACGCCGCGCGCGAGTGGCTCCGCGACGACCACCCGGGCACCCCGAGTGAGTGCAGCGCGCAGGCGCTCGCGGAGTTCGTCCCGCGGGTGGGCTTCGAGTTCGTTGACCACCCAGCCAAGAACCAGCGCGTCGCCGTCGGATCCTTCGGGTATTCCGTCGGGCAGTTCCGCGCGGCGCGTGCGCTGGCGCAGACCGAACTGCGACCAGGTGCGGCGCGCCTCGCCGAGCACCCACGCGGAGCGGTCCACGCCCAGGACGCTGCCGGGCCTCGCAAGTGCAGCGCCCGCCGCGGCGCCGCAGGCACCGGTTCCGCAACCGAGATCGAAGATCCGCCGGACTCCGAGCAGCGTCTCGTCGCCGAACTGCTGGAGGGCGTGGTGGAGCGTCAGCAGGTGCAGGGGCGCGAAATAGGTCGCGAGGGCGGCCCGCTTCCCCTGGCCCTCGATCGCGCGGCGCGCGAGTTCTCCGCCGGCCCGGCGTTCGAGCCAGAGCGACGAGAGCGCGCGGACGCCCTGGCGAATCTCACGAAATTCGAGCGCATGCGTATGCCGCGTCAGCGCGTCGTCGAGCCACGCGTCGAAGCGCACGCGCAACTCGCCGCTCGCGTACGGTAGGACCGCTTCGATCGGCGCGTCGGACTCCGTGCGGGTACTCTCGGTCACGGGCTCCGAGTCTACCCGCTGTCCGGCAGCTCCCGCATGTGCTCAAATCCCCTCCCTCGAAAAGCGGTGCGAAAGGGAGAGGGGATGCGGCGCGAACTGGAGCGCATGTCCGAGGAGTACGGGGAGGTGACTGCGCGCTATTACGACGCGGCCTACGCGGGATTGCGCACCGGATCGGGAGACGCCGACTTCTATCTGGAGCTGGCGCGCGAATCCGGAGGCCCGGTGCTCGAACTCGGCTGCGGGACCGGTCGGGTGCTGCTCCCGATCGCGCGGGCCGGGATCCCGTGCACGGGTCTCGATCTGTCCGAGCCCATGCTCGAGGCCCTGCGGGAGCGGGAGCCTCCCGCGAGCCTTCGGCTGGTTCGCGCCCCGATGCAGGACTTCGACCTGGGCGCGGAACGCTTCCGTCTGATCTTCTCGGCGTTCCGCGTGTTCCAACATCTCTACACGGTGCAGGATCAGTTGAGCTTCCTGGCGTGTGTGCGTCGTCATCTCGCGCGCGGCGGACGCTTCGCGTTCGACGTGTTCGCCCCTGGTCTGGCGCGGACTGCGCTGGCCGAAGAGCCGGAGCGGGAGGATGCTCGCTTCGAGCTCGACGGAGACCTGGTCGTGCGGCACACGGGAGTCACCCGGGAGCACGAGAAGCAACTGATGCGCCTGCAGATGCGCTACGAGCGGTGGCGGGGCGGCGAGGTCGTCGATAACCAGAGTGTCGCGTTCCTGATGCGCTACTTCTTCCGCTTCGAACTCGAACACCTGCTCGCGCGCGCGGGGTTCGAGTCATTCGAACTCTACGGCGACTTCGAGCGGGGCCCGTACGACGGAACCGGCGACATGATCTTCGTCGCGAGTGCCGGCTAGTCCGGAACCCGGCTCAGAGGAGTCGCACGACCCACTGCTGGAGGAAGAAGCCCGCCACCAGCAGCAGGCAGCCGACCCCGTACGCGGGCCAGAAGCCCCCGATCCGATCGATCAGCAGGAGCGGACTCAGGAACATCACCGAGACCGGAATCGCGACCAGAATCCCCTTTGCGAGCGCCGCGGTGCGAGCCGGGTCTTGATATTCGATCTGGACGAACGGCATCACGATCATGGTCGCGATCGGCATCGCGATCACGAAGCCGGCCATCGTCGGGAAGCGACCCGCGAGCCAGGATGCGAAGCTGATCACCAGCGCCGAGATGGCGACCTTTACTGCGAACTCCATGCGAGATCTCCTCCTCGGGTTGGGGCCCGGCAGTTCCCCGAGGCCGCGAAGCCAGCCCCTACCGGTCGGCGGGTCAGGGCTCGGGTTGCTGCTGCGTCAGGCAGTGGACGGCGCCGAGGCCGCGTACCAGGGTCGCTGCCGGAATCGCCACGATCTCGCGTCCCGGAAACTGTGCGCCGAGCAGGTCGAGGGCCGGCCGGTCCTCGGGTACACCGAACACGGGCACGAGCACGGAGCGGTTCGCGATGAAGAAGTTCGCGTAGCTCGCAGGGAGCCGCTCGCCCCCGCTCTCGAGCGGGGACGGCATCGGCAGGTCGATCAACTCGAGCGCCTTTCCGGCCGCGTCTCGGGCTGCCGCAAGCCGCGCCCGGCAGTCTTCGAGCGGCGCGTGGTTCGGGTCCAGCGGATCCGGTTCGCGGGCGCAGACCACGCGGCCCGGCGCCACGAAGCGCGCAACGTCGTCTACGTGGCCGTCGGTATCGTCGCCCTCGATCCCGGCGCCGAGCCAGAGGATCCGGCGTACGCCGAGCAACTCCCCGAGCTGTCGTTCGAGTTCTTCTCGTCCGATGCCGGGGTTTCGCGCCGGATCGATCAGCGTCGGCTCGGCCGCGATCAGGGTACCGGCCCCGTCGACCTCGAATGCGCCGCCTTCTGCAACCAGGCCGGGCCGAAAGCAGCGCGTGCCCGCGATCCGGGCGACCTGCGTTGCGACCGCGTCGTCCAGTTCCCACGGAGGATACTTTCCGCCCCAGGTGTTGAAACTCCAGTCGAGGGCGAGTAGTCCCCCGTTCTGGTCGCGCACGAAGCTCGGACCCGTGTCGCGCAGCCAGGCGTCGTCCGTCGGAACCGAGTGAAGCTCCACGGCCGCTCCGGCTGGAAGCTCGAGGAGTTTCGTGCGCACGTCCTTGGCGTGGGCCTCGTCCTTGACGAGGATCCGGACTGGCTCGCTCTCGGCCAGACGCGCGACCAGCACACAAAACTCCGCCTCCGCCTGCTCCAGGCAGCCGGGCCAGGTCTCGGCGTTGTGGGGCCACGCGAGCCAGGTTGCGGCGTGCGCTTCGAACTCGGCCGGGAGGCGCCCGCGGGGAATCACCGGCGGCGAAACTGACGCGCGAGGTCGCCGTAGGCCTCGAAGCGCCGGTCGCGCAAGAACGGCCAGCCCCGGCGCTGGTGCTCGATCGCGGCCCGCGGACAGTCGGCGAGGAGCAGTTCGGGGTCTTTGGAAGAAGCCTCGGCGAGTAGCACCCCGCGCGGGTCGCACACGAAGGAACTGCCGTAGAACTCGATCTGTCCTTCACGTCCGACCCGATTTGCTGCTGCGACGTAAGTCCCGTTCGCGATCGCGTGGCTGCGCTGTACGGTGATCCAGGCGTCGCGCGACGCGGCCCGCTCGGCCTCGTTCTCGTCGGGCACCCAGCCAATCGCTGACGGATAAAAGATGACCTCGGCCCCGTCGAGTGCCACGAGGCGTGCCGCCTCGGGAAACCACTGGTCCCAGCAGATCAGGACCGCGATGCGGCCGGCCGCGGTGTCGACGGCGAAAAAGCCACGGTCCCCGGGCGAAAAGTAGAACTTCTCCGAGAAACCCGGATCGTCGGGCAGATGCATTTTTCGGTAGTGTCCGGCCAGGGCGCCGTCCGCATCGATCACGAGCGCGCTGTTGTGATACATGCCAGGCGCGCGACGCTCGAAGATCGGAACGATCAGGACGATTGAGAGTTCCCGCGCGAGCTTTTGCATGTACTCAGTCGTGGGTCCCGGAACGTCTTCCGCGAGGTCGAAACAGACGGCTGATTCCCGCCGCGGGAAGTACGCGGCCATAAAGAGTTCCTGCAGGCAGACGATCTCTGCGCGCTGCCGGGCCGCGGACCGGATCGCGGATTCGGCCGCGCGGAGGTTTCCGCCCTCATCGTCCACGTGCCGCTGCTGGAAGAGTGCGATCCTCAAGCTCGGTTGCCGCCCGGTCCGGCCGTCAGCCGGTCTCTTCGCCGTCGGCCTTTGCGGCCTGCTCCTGGACGTGCTTCTGGATCTGGTTCCCGACGGCCTGCATGTGCGCGCCCATGAACTGCTCGCGATTCGATCTTGCCCATTCCAGGCTGCTCGTGTGAGCCCCGCTTCGTTCCTGGAAGTGGGGCATTACGTAGCGGGCCATCAGTTCGTAGCTCTTGTGGGTGGCATCCCGGTCGGCCCACTCGTGCGCCAGGTTCATGTAGCAGCCGAATCCGCCCGACTGCTTCTCGAGCCGCTCGATCTGCTCGATGGCGTCGTCCACGTTTCCGATCACGGCAAAACCGGATTTGGTCATCGCGTCGACCGCATCGTCGATCGCGCCCTCGGGCGCCAGCGGCAGCGCTGCGATCTCGCGGAAGTAGTAGATCCAGTTCTCGAGCCCGAAGCGGACGTCCTGGCGCGCCTGCTCGCGTGTTTCGGCGATGTGCATCGGACCGACCAGACGCCAGCCGTTCCGGTCGACCTGCTGCGCGTGCTCCGCGGCCTTCGCCTCGCAGATCTCCCAGTTGGTCGCCATCGCGTTGAAGCCCCCGGTCGAGGTGGCCCCGATCGAGAGCAGCGAGAGCCCGTGGCTGCCTGCGGCGCGCGCTCCGGCGGGCGAGATCTGAGATGCAACCGCAATCTCGACGTGCGGGTCCGAGTACGGTGTGAGATGGAGCCGCGCGTTGTGCATCTCGAACCAGTCGCTCTTGTGCGTCACGGTCTCCCCGCGGAAGAGCCGGAGCAGCACCTCGATCGCCTCCTCCATCATGTCGCGCTGTCTGAGTGGGTCGATCCCCATCATGAAGGCGTCGGAGGGCAGCGCACCGGGACCGACGCCAAACATCACGCGCCCACGCGTCATGTGATCGAGTTGGTTGATGCGCTCCGCGAGCATCAGAGGGTGGTGGTAGGGAAGCGAGGAGACGCCGGTTCCGAGACGGATCCTGCGGGTTCGTTCTGCGGCAGCAGCGATGAAGACCTCGGGGCTGGCGATGATCTCGTAGCCGGCCGAGTGGTGCTCGCCGATCCAGGCCTCATCGAAGCCGAGTTCGTCGAGCCAGTCGATCAGTTCCAGGTCTCGCCGAAGACTGAGCGTCGGGTTTTCCCGAACGGGATGGAAGGGTGCCATGAAGATGCCGAAGCGCAGACGCGGCATGCAGAATGCTCCTATCTGGCGATCCGTGCGATCCGCGCAAGATCGGGGGCCGCCTCTCGCGCATCATAACCCAGGGGCGCCCCCCTGCCCGAAATGGCCCGGGGCTTCACCCGCCGAAAACCTGGCCGGAGAGCCCGCTAGGCGTCGGCGGGATCGCTCCCGCCGCCCGCGCCTTTTTTGCGCGGCGACTTCTTAGCCGCGGTCTGCTTTGCCGCGGCCTTCTTCGCCGTGGTCTTCTTCCGCGTACTCTTCTTCCGCGTGGTCTTCTTCCGCGTGGTCTTTTTGCGCGTGGTCTTTTTCGCTCCGGCCTTCCGCGGTGCGAATTCGAATCCGTGACGCCCGTTCTCTTTGACGAAGAGCGTCGCACTGAAGGGCCGGCCGTAGCGCGAGGTGAAATCTTCGAGCATCGACGTGCGCCTGTCCCGCACGTAGGCCTCGGCCTCGTCGCGCACGACTTCGCGTTTGCATACCGTACGCGGCAGGATGAAGCTGCAGCGATCCCCCTTCTTGGGCTTCTCTTCGGTTTTCTCCTGCTCCTGCTCTGCTTCGACGGTGCTTCGGCAGAGGTAGTGGGTCGATGTCTCGATGACTTCGCTTCCGCATCCGACGGGACAGGGGCCGAGCGGTTCCGGCGCGACCTCGTACTCGGGCAGGCTGCTGGCCTGTTCGGAACTTCCATCCGAGATCCGGTCCAACTTCAGTTCCTTGTCTTCGATCCGGAGCGTGCCCTTGTAGGTGCGGCCGTCGCGATACAGAAATCCGTCGAGGACGCGCGTCTCGCCTTTTTCTAGCAGGGTCTTCACGGTGGTCCGGTCCATGTAGCGGCCCGACTTGTCCTTCCAGATCCGGAACGGACAGTCGTCTTCGCGTTCGACGCCGGGTCGTTCCTCGCAGCGGTAGAACCAGGCGCGCTCATAGACCGGGCGTTTTTCCTCGCACGGGCAGGTGCCGACCGGGCCGTCCGGGTAGAGTTCCTCGTAATCGAAGCTTCGGGCGCGGTCGACGATCTGGAGCGTGTACTCGGTCACCTCCTTCATGAACTGCTCGGGGCTGCGCTCCTTGCGCTGCACCTCCTGCAGCCGGAATTCCATGTCTCCGGTCAGCTCGGGAGAGGCCAGTCGGTCGATCTCGATCCGTTTCAGGGTATCCACGAGCCGGATTCCCTTGACGGTTGGCCGCAGCGCCTTGCCGACCCGCAGCACGTACCCCTTGCGGATCAGGTTCTCGATTACGTCCGCGCGGGTGGCCGGCGTGCCGATCCCGGTCGACTTCATGGCCTCGGCCAGTTCTTCGTCTTCGAGTTCCTTGCCCGCCGTCTCCATCATCGAAAGCAGTCGTGCCTCGCTGATCCGCGGCCGTGACTTGGTCTCGTCGGCTTCCGACGCCACCTCGAGCGTCTGTGCGGCCACGCCGGACGCTTCACTCTCCCCGGCGACCAGCGCCGGGAGCGCCTGCTCCTCCTGCTCGATCTGTCCCATCACGATCCGCCAGCCCGGCTCGTCGAGCGTTCGGGAGCGCGACCGGAAGCTCTGATCCGCCACCTGGGTCGTGCGCTCGACGCGGTTCCAGAGCGCGGGCGGATAGAAGTTCGACAGGAAGCGTCGCGCGACCAGGTCGAAGAGCCGCCCGTCGTCCCCGGTGAGCGGTTCCGAGGGCAGATGGCCGGTCGGAATCACGGCGAAGTGATCCGAGATCTTGGAACTGTCGAAGGTGCGGGCCTCGTTTTCGCGCCCGTTCTCGATCAAGTACGCCGCGGGATCCTGGAAGGGCCCGGCTTTGGCGAATGCTTGCAGGATCCGGTCGACCTCGGCCGGGTAGTCATCGGGCAGGCAGCGGGAGTCGGTCCGGGGATACGTCAGCAGCTTGTGGGCCTCGTAGCAGCGCTGGGTGGCGTTGAGCGTGCGCCGTGCCGACCACGAGAAGCGCTGGTTCGCGACCCGCTGGAGCGATGTGAGATCGAAGAGAGGCGGTGCGGCCTCCTTGCTCGGCTTGCGGGTCTCGTCTGCCGTGCCCGCCTGTCCGCGGACCGCCTCCGCGATCTGGAGCGCGCGCGCCTCGTCGAAGATCCGGTCTTCCTTCTCGTCCCGGGTGGATTCGGCCGTCTTGAAGCCGGGATCGATCCAGGTTCCCGCGTACTCGTGCCCAGCGGCCGAGAAACGCGCCTGGATCCGCCAGAAGGGCCGCGGGACGTGCGCCAGCACTTCGATTTCCCGTTCGACCATCAGTGCCAGGGTTGGAGTCTGGACCCGTCCCGCCGACCAGGCGGTCTTCTCTTTGCGGCTCTGAAGCCGCCGCGTGAGTGCGCGGGTCGCGTTCATTCCGATCAGCCAGTCCGAGCGTGAGCGGCAGACCGCCGCGTGGTGGAGGCCTTCGTAGGCCTCCCCGGGTTGCAGATCCTCGAACGCGGCCCGAATCGCGCTCTTCGTCATCGACTGGAGCCAGAGACGCCGGATCGGCTTCTGGCTCTCCAGGTACTCGACGATCTCGCGGAAGATCAATTCCCCTTCGCGGCCCGCGTCGCAGGCGTTGATCACGCCGTCTACGTCGGGGCGCGCCAGCAGCTTCTTGATGGTGCGAACGCGTTCCGAGGTTCCCGACTTGGGCGAGAGCTTGAACTCCTTCGGAAGGATGGGGAGGGTGTCCAGCGTCCAGCTCTTGTACTTGGGGTCGAGCGCCTCGGGTCCCAGGAGTTCCAGCAGGTGACCGACCGAGAAGGTGACGACGTACTCGTCCCCTTCCCAGAAGCCGTCCTGCTCCTGGAAGCCGCCGAGCGCGGCGACGATGTCGCGCGCGACGCTCGGCTTCTCAGTGATCACCAGCGCCTTGGCCAACTGTGTTCCCCTTCCTTGCGAGAGAGGTGATCCCTAGTAACGCCCCGTTGGCGGGGTGGCAAGCCGCCCCGCTGCAGCGGGGTGGCGCCGCAGCACGCGCCCGCCCACTGGGAGACACGCCCGACAGGGTCAGGCGGGTTGCCCCAAGCACTTGTCTACGCTCGGCTTTCTCCGGATTCTCCGGGTTCGGGGTGGCCCCCCACCGGGCCGAATTCCACGGCTAGAGGAGGGAGCGCTAGGATTGCGACATCCAGACTCGAGGAGGGGTTCATGCAGGAACGCGCGCCGAGCCGGATCGAAGATGCGATCACCCGGCTCGCGGAGGCTCAGGCCGAGATCTGCGCCCAACTGACCCGGCTGGCCGACAAGGTCGAGGGTCTGGAGGCCGCGCGCGGTGCCGAGGCCCGCAGGCCGTCCGTGACCGAGTTGATCGAGTTCCTGGACGGGTTCAGGGCGGCCGAGGCGCTGGGTGAGGCCTCGCTCGGCGCCTGGATCGCGGTTTCCGATTCTGCCGGCGTGCGAGGGGGACTCCGGACCGTACAGATGCGCGAGGGGATGCACGCTCGCTTGCTCGAGCAGCGAATCAAGGAACTCGGTGGCGCGCTCCGGGCCGAGATCCCCGAGGACGTATACGCGCAGGTGATGCGGAGCCAGGCGGATCCCGGCCGGAGCGACGTTCAAAAGCTCGCCGAGTTTGTCGAACGCTTTCCCGACATCGACGCCGCGCTGCGTCCGATTCTGGCGATGGCCGATCGCCTCGAGCACGATCCCGAGACTCAGTCGCTGCTGCGCACGATCGCGCAGGATGAGCGTTCGACGCTCGAGTTCCTGAGCGACATCTGCGAGCGATTGCACAACGGCCAGAGCTGATCCGGCGGCGCGTGTTCGGCGATCAGATTCGGAGGTTCGCACCCGGCTTCGAGAGGGTGGGGCGCGAGGCGCTCACGCGGGACCTGGTTGCGGGCATGACGGTGGCCTGTCTGGCGGTTCCTCAGGGAATGGCGTACGCGCTGATCGCGGGGGTTCCACCGGAAATGGGGCTCTGGGCCGCGACGATTCCGGCGCTGCTCGGCGCACTGTTCGGATCGAGCCCGCATCTGGTGACGGGCCCGACCAACGCGATTTCGCTCGTGATCGGCGCTTCGGTGGTCGGGCCCGTGGTTGCGGCGGGCGGGCTCCCCCCGATCGAAACGGTGCTGGCGATCGCGGTGCTCGCGGGCGCGATCCTGGCCGCCTTCGGCCTGCTCGGTCTCGGCCGGGGCTCCCGCTTCATGTCGGACTCGGTGATCGGAGGATTCGCGGCGGGAGCCGGGCTCCTGATCGCACTCCGCCAGGTCCCATCCATTTCCGGCCTCGACCCGGTGCCCGGGGGAGCCGACTCGCTCGTCCCGAACGTGTGGCCCACAATTCGCGCGGCCGTGGACGCCATCTCGACCGCCGATGCCCGGTCGCTCGGCCTCGCGCTCGTGGTGCCGCTCGGCGCGCTCGCGGCCCGCCGCCTGGATCCGCGCATTCCGGGCGCGCTGCTGGCACTCGTGGGCGCGTCCGTCCTGGCTCACTTCTCCGGCTGGCTCGAGGGGCCCGGGGCGCTGGCGACCATCGGGTCGATCCCGGCCAGGCTCCCGGAGCTGGCGCTGCCGCAGCTGCAGGATCCCGTCGCGTTGATTCCGACCGCGCTGGCCATCGCGATGCTGGCGATCACCCAGTCGATCGCGTCCGCCCGCGCGGTCGCGCCGGAGGTCGGCGACTCAGCGCGGAAGCGCTTCGATCCCGATCGCGAGCTCTTCGCGCAGGGGCTCGCCAACCTGGGAGCCTCCCTCGTGGGGGCGCTGCCGGGCTCGGGCTCGCTGACGCGATCCGCTCTCGCGCGCTCTGCGGGCGGGCGCAGCCGGATCACCGCGGCCAGCAGCGGCCTGTTGATGCTCGCAGTCGTGCCCCTGGCTGCGCCACTCCTCGCCGGCACCCCGCTCGCTGCGCTGGCCGGCCTGGTGGTGCTCTCCGGCCTGGACCTGATCGATCTCCGCTCGTTGCGCCGGGCAGCGGTGACGCGCGGGGACGCGGTGGTGGTTGCCACCACGATCGGCACCACGCTCTGGATCGACCTGGTCCAGGCGATTTACGCCGGCCTGTTCCTGTCGCTCGTGCTCCTCGTGCGCCGGTCCGGCCGGCTGCAACTGGTCGAGATCGTGCGTGCCGGACCCCGCAGTTTCAGGGAAATTCCGGTCGACGGGAAGACGGGCGCGACGCCGGCCGTGATGCTCCATCTCGAAGGCGACCTGAACTTTTCAGTTGCGGGGGCGCTGGCCGACCAGCTGTTGGAAGTTGCGGGGCGGGGAGCCGAGGTCCTGATCCTGCGGCTTAAACGCGCGCGCTATCTCGACTCGACCGTGCTCGAGGCGCTGCGCAGGGTAGTTGCGCAGCTCGACGAACGCGGGGTGAAGGTGCTGCTCTGTGGCCTGACCGAGCCGATTGCCCGGCTGATCGAACGCACGGAGATCGGTCCGATGCTGGGTCCCGAGGGACTGCTCCGGGCCGGACCCCGGCTCTCGGAGGGCTTCGAAAAGGCGCTCGAGCGTACCCGCGCCCGGCTGCGGCCGCGTACCGGCGCTGAGATCTTCCGCAGCGAGGAGCCCGAGGTTCCGGGGTCCTACGAAATCTGACCGCGTTCGGGAGCGGCGCTCTCGCCTCGCGACCCGGCGCGGATCCCGTCTAGAATCGGGTGCATGGAATCGGTCCGGGTCGATCGCTGGCTTGCCGCTGCCCGGATCTTCCGGTCGCGCTCCCGGGCAACTGCGGCCTGTGGCCGCGGCAAGGTGGAACTCAACGAGCGGCCTGCAAGGCCCCCGCACCCGGTTCGGATCGGGGACCGGATCGAGGTCGTGGCACCGCGCCGCGTCCGGGTGCTCGAGGTGCTCGCGCTGGCCGAGAAGCGCCTGGCGCCTCAGGCCGCGCGCGAGCTCTACCTCGACCACTCGCCGGAACCGGAGCGCCCGCCGCCCGAGCAAGCGCAGCCCCTGCCGGCGCGCGAGCCGGGCAGCGGCCGGCCGACCAAGCGTCAGCGCCGCGCGCTTCGCCGGCTGGTCGGTCGCGATTAGGTGCGCTCGAGCCCTTCCATCGGGTGCGTTTCCCTCGGCTGCGCCGCCGCAGCAGCGCTCCTTTCTCGGCGTTGGGCGATTCTGGATGGCGTGGCGCTTGACCCCGCGGGCCGCTCGCGGAAAGCTTGCGCTAGATGACCGACTTGCTTGGGAATCTGGACGTCCTGGAAAGCTGCGGCGGGACCGTCGCCGACCTGGAGCGGCAACTCGAATCGATTCCGCTCGCCATCGCCGAACTCGAAGCGAAGCTGGAACAATTTCGTGATGCGACGATGACGGCTCGGGAATCTCTCGAGCAGGCGGAACAGGAGCGCCGCTCCAGCGAGGGACAACTCCAGGAGCTTGAGAGCCAGCGCGAGAAGTTCGAGGGCCAGACCGCGCTGGTGAAGACCAACCACGAGTACACGGCGCTGCTGTCCGAAATCGAGACCGCCACGCTGCGCATCGCTGAGACCGAGGACAAGATCCTGACCGCGATGGAGCGGATCGAGAACGAGACCGCCGCACTCGAAGCGATCGAGCGGGAAGAGCGGCAGGGCGAGACCGAACTGGGCAAGGAAATCGATGCCCGCAAGCGGGAGTTCACCGAGGCCGAAGCCAGCCTGGAGCTTCGCCGGGGCGAGCGCGAGGTCCTCGTGGGACGCTTGCCGCCGGACGCGCGGTCGGTCTACGACCGGGTGCTCACGCGGCATGCCGACCCGGTCTCCCGGATCCTGCGCGGGTGCTGCGGCTCCTGCCACTTCGATGTTCCGTTTGAGATCATCAACCGCCTGATGCAGGGGGACCTGCGGGTCTGTCCCCACTGCGCGCGCATCCTGGTCGAGTCCAAGGACTGAGGCCGGCGCTCCCACGGGCCCGCGGGTGGCATCCCCGGTCGGACGCGCGTGCGGCACGCAGCGTCAGAGAACTGGCAGCGCCTCAGCGTTCCCGGTTCGAGCGCGGGCGCCCGAGAGCAGTTCGCGGGTGCCCAGAAAGCCTGACCGACGGAGATCCGGGCGCGGGAAGAGGCCCCGAGGAATGCAAAATATTCAATGATATTAGGTATTTATAGATATCTCTCGTCGGTGCCCCTGCGCCAGTCGCCGGACCTGTCTTTGCTAAGATCAACTATTCCACTCCAGGGGCCGACGGCGAAGGAAGACCATGCTGGATCAGGAGCGTTACGCCTATTGTCTGGACCAGGCTGAGGAGGCCAGGACCTCCGGGCGGCTGGAACAGGCGCTCCGCTGGGTGGATCAGGCGCTGCGCGCCAACCCCCAGGGGGCCGAGGCGCACGCGAGGCGCGGCATCGTGCTCTGGGACGGCGGCCGCGTGGAGGAGGCGCTTCACGCGTTTGAGCGGTCGGTGGCGATTGAGCCGGGATTCTGGGACGCGCAGCTCGACCGGATCGAGATTCTGATCGAGGAGTTCCACGACATCGGCGAGGCGTTCGAACTGGCCGACGCGATGCTCGAGGGCCCCCTCGAGGTCCCGGTGGAGGCCGAGGTCTACTACCTGAAGGCCAAGGGTCTGTATTACGAGGACGAAATCGAGCCAGCGCTGTTCCTGCTGCGCCGGGCGCTTCAGACCCACCCGGACGTGCCCGCGTACTTGGCCTTCGAGGGCCAGATCCTGCTGGACCTCGGGCGGCTGGAGGCCGCCCGGTCGTCCCTCGACCGCGCCCTGGGCTGCGAGCCCGACAACGCCCACGCCATTTACTACCTGGCCCACGCGCTCGACCACCTGGGCCAGCGCAGGCGGGCGGAGGGGCTGTTCCAGCAGGCGGCCCGGGTCGCGCCCGATGTCTTCCCGCTCCCGGTTCGGATGGAGAATTCGGAGTTTCGGGTCGTGGCCGAGGCCGCGGTCGCAGAACTGCCTTCCACGATTCGGAGCTACATCGAAAACTGTCCGATCCTGGTCGAGGACCTGCCGGATCCCGAGGTGGTCCGGGAACACGAGATCTCGCCGCTTTCGATGGGGCTCTTCGTGGGCATGCCGGTGACCGAGCCCGGGGCGAGCCCGACGCTCGGGACCTCGCCGCGCCTCGAAACCGACCGGATTCTGCTCTACAAGCGGAATCTCGAGACCTACGCGCAGTCGCGGGCGGACCTGATCGAGCAGATCCAGATCACCGTCAAGCACGAGATCGGGCACCTGCTCGGCCTGGAAGAGGACGACCTCGACCGGCTCGGCCTGGCCTGATACACCCTCTTTCCCAAGGAGGGTCCATGGCCGGGACGGCTGCTCCCACCCCGCCCGGGGTCGCTCGCGGCATCTCGTCGACGCTGGCGCGGGAACTGCGTTCACTCTCGGGCGTCGCCGAGGTTCTGGAGCGGGAGAGTGAACTCTTTCCGTACGAGTCCGACGCGCTCACGCTGCTACGAGAGTCGGCCGGCCTGGTCGTATTTCCGCTCACGACCGAGGCGGTGTCGGCCGTGGTCAGCTGCTGCAACCGACACGGCGTTCCCTTCGTACCACGGGGCGCCGGCACCGGGCTCTCGGGTGGCGCCACGCCGGTCCCGGGATCCGTACTGGTCGAGTGCTCGCGCATGTCGCGGATTCTCGAGATCGATGCGACGAACCGCACTGCGACCGTAGAGCCCGGGCTGGTCAATCAGCACCTTTCAGATGCCGTCGCCCCGCTCGGCCTGTGCTTCGCGCCCGACCCCTCCAGTCAGAGCGCGTGCACGATCGGGGGCAACGTCGCAGAGAACAGCGGTGGCCCTCACACGCTCAAGTACGGGACGACCAGCCCGCACGTGCTCTCGATCGAGGTCGTGCTACCGGACGGCTCGGTCACCACGCTCGGGCGCCGCGACGGGCACTTGCTCGGCTACGATCTGCGCGGCGCGTTCGTCGGGTCGGAGGGAACGCTCGGGATCGCGACGGCGGTGACGGTGCGCCTGGTTCCGATTCCGGAAACGGTCGCGACCCTGCTCGTCTCGTTTCGGGACCTGATCCCTGCCTGCGAGACCGTTTCCGAGATCATCGGTGCCGGGATCGTGCCCGCCGCGCTCGAATTGATGGACGATCGGACGATCGCCGCGATCGAGGACTCCGTGTTCGCCGCCGGCTATCCGCGGGAGGCCCGCGCCGTGCTGCTGGTAGAACTGGACGGGAGCGGGCCCGCCGTCGCCCAGGAGAGCGAGCGCCTGGCCGAGATCTGCAGGCGTCACGATCCGATCGAGGTCCGGCTCGCGCGCGACGAGGCGGAGCGCCAGGCGTTCTGGAGGGGGCGCAAGGGAGCCTTCGGTGCCATGGGCCGATTGGCGCCCGACCTCTACGTCCACGACGCCGTGGTTCCGCGCACGCGGCTCGCCGAGGTCGTGTCCCGGATCAACCGGGCAGCCGAGCGACGGGGTGTCCGAATCGCAAACATTCTTCACGCCGGGGACGGCAACCTGCACCCGAACATCCCCTTCGATCGTCGCGACCCCGCCGAACTGGAGCGTGTGCGCGAAATGGGTCGAGAGATTCTCGAGATCTGCGTCGAGGCGGGCGGAGTTCTCTCGGGGGAACACGGGATCGGCATCGAAAAGCGCGACTACATGGAGTTGCTCTACACCGAGGCGGACCTCGAACCGATGCGCTGGCTGCATCAGGCCTTCGATCCGCACGACGTCTGCAACCCGGGGAAGGTGATTCCACAGCCGCGGGCCTGCACAGAGAGCAACCCGCGTCACCGCGGCTACCAGAAGGTGAGCTTCTGATGCCGGCCGGGCCCTTCCACGACGTTGTCGGGCCCGATCACGTCCGGTGCCCGGAAGGCGAGGCGCTCGACGGGACACCGGTCTCGTTCGCGGTCCGTCCCGGCAATGCCGAGGAAGTTGCGGGCTGCCTGGCCGAAGCGCGAGAGCGTGGTTTCGCGGTGGTGCCGGTCGGTTCGGGAACGAAGCTTGCGCAGGCGAACCGGATCGACGCGGCGGCCGTGGTTCGGCTGGAACTCTCGCGGCTCGATCGGATCGAGTCACTCGACGCCAGGGAGGGGGTGGCGGTGGTGCAGGCGGGTGTGCGCGTCGACGCGCTCGCGAGTCGGGCCCGGGAGCAGCGACTGCGGACCCTGATCGAGACGCCGCATCCGGCCGCAACCGTCGGGGGGACCATTGCCGCTGCCGCGCTCGCTCCCGAGCACTCGCTGGACCGGCGTGTGGCCCACGAGGTCCTGGGCCTTCAGACGGCGCTCGCGAACGGAACGCTCGCCAGGGCCGGGGGCCGCGTGGTCAAGAACGTGACGGGCTTCGACCTGGTTCGCCTGTATACCGGCTCGCTGGGCACGCTGGGCGTGTTGACAGAAGCGACGCTGCGCCTGCGTCCGGTACCCGAGGCGCGGGCAGTTGCGCGCCGCTACTTCCCGAGCCTCGAGGCCGCCCTCGCTTCGGCCCGGGAGCTGCTCGGCGCCCCGGTCGCTCCCGCCGGGCTCGCGGCTCTTCCCGAGGAGACCGGTGCGGCGCTGGTCTCGCTCTACGAGGGGGTGGCGGCGGAGATTCGCGAGGCGGCGCCGCTCGCGGGCGAAGCCGCGGACGAGGCGGCGTGGGATGCGGTCGGAGCCCGGATGGTGGCGCCCGCCCCGGGCGTTCGGCTGCGTCTGGCGGCACGACCGGCCGATACGCTCGAGATCGCCCGCGGAGTCGAGGCGGACGCGGGCCGCTCGTCGCTGTGCGTACTGCTTCCGGTCTGCGGAATCGTAATCGCGAATCTCTCGGTAAAGCGCGCGGTCCCGGTGCTCGCCCGCGCGGCGCGCGAAGGCTGGGCAAGCGTGATCGAGTCGGCGCCCCTGGAGTTCCGGGCGGACGTCGACGTCTTTGGCCGGGAACCGGGTGCGCTGCCCCTGATGCGTGAACTCAAGTGCCGCTTCGATCCAGGTCGCGTTGTTTCCCCCGGGCGCTTCGTGGGAGGGATCTGAGTGCCGAGCGAGGGCCCAGGACTGCTGGACTACGAGGCGACGCTCGACTGTGTGCACTGCGGCCTCTGCCTTCCGCACTGTCCCACCTACCAGGAGACCGGTCGGGAGACGAGTTCGCCGCGCGGCCGGATTTATCTGATGCGAGGCGTGGCGGAGGGGAGGCTCCCGCTCGATCGGGATGTCGTCGACGAGATGTATTTCTGCCTCGCCTGTCGTGCCTGCGAGTCCGCCTGCCCGTCCGGGGTTCGCTACGGCCACCTGATCGAGGGCATGCGCGCAGAGATCGATCGGAGAGGCGCGCGCTCACGCACTTCGCGCTTTCTTCAGCGTCTCGTGCTCCGGCGCGTCGTCGGATCGCCCCCGGTCCTGCGCGCAGTCTTCGCACTGCTGCGTTTCTATCAGCGGAGCGGCATCCAGGGAGCGGTTCGCGCGAGTGGAATCCTGCGGCCCCTTCCCGGGCTTCGGGATGCCGACGGCATGCTCCCGCCGATTCCCGCTCCGCACCGCCTGCCCCTGATCCTCCCGGCCGAGGGTCCGCGACGGGGGCGGGTCGCACTGCTTTCGGGCTGCATCATGCCAGAGCTCTTCGGGCCCGTGAACGAGGCGACGGCGCGGGTACTCACAAGAAACGGCTTCGAGGTGGAGACTCCGGCCGGGCAGGCCTGTTGCGGCGCACTGCATCAGCACGCGGGGGATCCGGAGGCGGCAGAACGGCTTCACGCGAGAAACCTGCAGGCGATCCACACGGACACCCTCGACGCGGTGGTGGTGAACTCCGCGGGCTGCGGGGCCTTTCTGCGGGAGCGTGGCGACCCCTTTGCCTCGAAGGTCCGCGACGTTTCCGAGTTTCTGATCGAGGCCGGAATCGCGGCGCCGGAGCGCCGCCTCGAGCTGCGGGTTGCCTACGACGATCCTTGCCATCTGCTTCACGGGCAGCGGGTCGAGTCGGCGCCGCGCGAACTCCTGCGCGCGATCCCGGGGGTCGAAGTGGTGGATCTGGCCGGAACCCGGGATTGCTGTGGGGCTGCCGGAATCTACAACCTGCTGCAGCCCGAGATGTCCAGGCGGCTCATGGACCGCAAGGTCGCGGCGATTCGCGAGGCCGCTCCCGACGTCGTGGCCACCGGGAATCCCGGCTGCATGCTGCAGTTGGGGGCCGGGATTCGCGCGGCCGGTCTCCCGGTGACGGTCGCGCATCCGGTCGAGTTGCTGGCGCGCGCCTACGCCTAGCCTACTTGTAGAGGACGGCGTCGGGTGTTTCTCCGGGGACCTTGACCCGGGGGAAGACCGCGAAGCCGAAGTCCTCGAGCCCGCCCTGCAGTACCAGTTCGACCGGAAGGATCGAATCCGTTCGCCGCAGGCCCCCGAATTTCTCCGCGGTGCCAAGGAATTCCGCGTCCGAACTGGCGCTGGGCCGCAGGTCTGCGACGTCGACGACTCCCAGCCGCGCACGTTCGAAGAACTGATCCCGCGGGGGGTCCGGTTCGAAGCGCTCGCGCTCGTCGCTCACCAGGCTCCGGTAGGCGGCTTCCTCGAGCAGAGCGACGAAGCGCCCGAAGCGTTCGGTCGGAACTTCCAGGGTGGTGGTTTCGCCGCCTTCGAGCGGGATTCGAACCAGGGTGCGTCCGAGCAGCGTGACGCCTTCCTCAGCGAGTTCCCCGTTCTCGGTCTCGTCGTCGAGCAACTCGGGCCGCAGCCCGAGTCCACCGGAGCCCGCGACTTCGGGGTGTTCGCGCAGAAACTCGCGGGACAGCCGGATGTTCTGCGGCGTGGAGTGTTCGATCAGCTGCCGGATCTCGCTGCGCGCCGCTTCGGCGGTTTCGGTCCCGGGATATTCGGCCAGCACTGAACGGTAAATCGCGAGGCGAACGTCCGGGCGCCGCTGTGCCCTGGCGGCTGCGAGGGTCCGCCGGGCGATTCGCTCTCGATACTCCTTCTCGACTTCGGGATCCCTGGAATTCCGCTCCCGGTGGTGGCCGAGCGCCTGGCTCCACTGCTCGCGGACCCGGTAGAGACGCTCGAGTTCGTCGCGCACCTCTTCCGCGTGGTCCCCGTGAGGTCTGCGGGCCAGGTAACGTTCTCCGGTGTAGATCACGGCGCCCCCGAAGCGCCGACGCGCGTCCGGGTACTGCAGCATCCTGCCGGGCATGCTCACGATCTTTCCGGCGTAGGCCGGGACGCTCAGCACCCATTCGACCGGCCGCGGCAGTCCGAGTTCCGTCGGCCCGTCCGCCAGGGTCCCCAGCAGCAGCCAGGTACTGCGCGCCCGGGCGTCGGCGGACTTCGCCCGCTGGAAGGCCGCGTAGAGATTCTGATCCGGGTCCAGTACGGTCCAGCGAGCATGACGGGCCATGTTGCCAGCGGGGCCGGGGGGCTCGCCGACTTCCTGCATGGCTAGAAAGAAGGCACGCTCTCTTCCGTTGCCCAGGTGGCCGAGTGCCTGGAGGAAGTCGATCTCGTCCGCGAAGTCCGGGGGGCTGCCGGAGTGCTCCCACTGCGTGGCTATTCGGGCGACTACGGGCAGGGGCTGCGTGAGGACCGCGATCAGCAGTCGCCGCCGGAAGGCGTCCTGCAGCGGGCTGGAGGGCGCCGGGTCCGCGGCGCCGGCAGCGAGGCTGCTCCGGATTGCAGCGTGACTGCGCGCCTGTGCGGCCCGGGCCTTTGCCTCGAGTTCGAAGGCCCGGGTGCCCTCGGGATCGATCCGGCGCGCGCGGGCGAGGTGGAGTAGCGCGGCGTCCGGGCGCCCGGCCGACAGCGATCCTTCTGCGATCTCGGTCGCTTCGGTGTAGAGCTGAGCCCGGAGTTCCCGACGGTATTTCTCGACCTGGCCCCGCACCCGGGGAGCGTCGGGCGAGTCCGGATTGCGCGCGAGAAAGTCCTCGTAGGCGCGGAGCGCCTGGCGCTCCTGGACGGTGGTGGTGGGAATGCTGTGCGTCACGATCAGCGCTCCGATCGCGGCACGTCCGATTTCGACAGCACCCAGGCCGTCGCCCATCGCGAGTTGCGATACCGGTGCGCTCAAGCGATTCACGATGCTTCCGAGCTTCCTTGTCCGGTCATCGCGAAGTCGTGCCCGCGCGATCGAGAGTGGTGCGGAATCTCGATGGTGCTCGATCCGACGGCGCAGGCGAGGGTCGGTCGAGTCGTCTGCGAGCAGGCGCTCGCCCAACGCGCTGTACACGGCGCTCCCTCCGAGCGCATTCACGAGTTCGTGCGCGTTGTCGCTGAGTCCGCTCGGGGCTTTGCCCTGCGCCCGTCGCTGATGCTCGGCGTGGCGGATTAGGCTCAGCGTCTCGGCCGCCGCATCCTGTTGCCCCGCCAGCACCAGGGCGGCGAGCCGCGCCGACGCTCGCTCCATGTCGTCCGGAAGGGGCGGTGGGGCCTCGCGCGACTCGATCAGAGGATCGAGTTCGAAGGGACTCGGTGGACGCGGGCCCGCGCAGCTCGACCCGCAGAGCAAGCCGAGCGCGAGTACACACTCAGTACGGAAAATGTTCATCATGGACCTGGAGGACGAAGGCCAGAAACGCCTCGAGCCTGCGCGAAGCCTCGATCTTCTCGAGGACGCCGTCCTGCTGCGAAACGGCTTCGAAGATCCGCGTGGCGCCGAACGCGTACTCGTCGAATACCACGGTGTCGAATTCGAGGGATGAGGGCGGAACGCGCCGCGCGTAGTTGCGCGAGAGGTCCGCGTACAGCTCGCCGAGGTCGAGCAGGTGGCGGTTCCGGTGCTTGCTCTTCTGGTTTCGTCGCACCAGACGCTGGTACTGCCGGAGTGCAGATGCATCCAGGCCATCTTCGATTTGACTCCGCGCCCGCAGGTACTCGGCGCGCGCGAGGTCGGTCCGCTCGAGTTCCTCTCGAATCACGTAGACGTAGTGGGAAGGATCTACCTCGCGCTCGAGCTGTTCGAGCAGTTCCTGTCGGTACTCGAATTGGGCCAGTGCATCCGCGATGCTCGCGTCGTTTCCAGGCCGGACCCGCTCGACGTCCACGATCCGTTCGTTGATTTCCCGGGCCCGGCGCGCCGGTTCTGCGAGCGGCGAGTTCATTTCCTCTACTTCGGCATAGTGCCGGGCGGCGAGATCGAATTCGGTGATTCGCTCCAGCGCGCGGCCCTTTGCAAAGAGAACGACGTCTCGGAGGTGTCCCGACCGGATCTTCTCCTCGTGAATCTGCTCGAGGCTTTCCAACCGATTGAAGGAACTGCGGAACACGTCCTTGCCGGTAAAATCCCGCGCAGGTGGAAAGCGGTAGGTGTCGTCGTCGATGTGAAGCCGCAGAACCGCGACCACTTCGAGAATGGTCTCGGTCGGAGAATAGACGGATTCGGGCGCGGGGCTCACGCAGGCGCCGAGCAGCGCGAGCAGCAGGAGAGGCCCGGGACCGCGTGCGTGCCTGTTGCGAGAGGTGTTCACTTCCTCGCGCTGGGGCGGCGGGCGATCAGGTTCAGCATCTTCTCGGTTGCGATCACGGCCGCCTGGACCTGATCCGAATCGACGCCGAGTGTCGAAAATGCTTCGGCGCGCGGGCCGGTCCGCCAGGTAATGACCGTTTCGACCAGAGCACCCGTTCGTCCGCCCGGCGGGATGCGCACGCGATAGTCCACCAGGGGCGGTAGCTTGAGGTTCAGCTTTCGCGCGACCTTGGACAGCGACTTCATGAACGCGTCGTAACCGCCGTCTCCAGTGGCGCTGGCCTCGACGGTCTTGCCCCCAAAGCCGACCCGCACCGTGGCGCTGGGCAGGCTGTCGCTCGAGGAGTGGGTTTCGTAGCTCTCGATCCGAACCAGTTGCTCCTCGGGCGTCTTCAGTACGTCGGCCACGATCAGGGGCAGGTCCGCCGCCGTCACCGTGTGCTTCTTGTCGCCGAGTTCTACGACCCGGCGCAGCACGAGGTCCCGATTCTCCGGGGTGAGGCTCATCCCGAGCGAGCGCAGGTTCTGGTCGACCGACGCCTTGCCCGAGAGTTTGCCGAGCGCGTAGCGCTGCCGGCGCCCGAAGCGCTTCGGAACCAGGAGGCTCTGATACAGCTGGCCCTTGGCGTCTCCGTCCGCGTGTACGCCCGAAGTGTGGGTAAAGACGTCCCGGCCGACGATCGGGCTATTGCCGGCGATCGTCTTTCCCGCGAAGGCCGCCACCATGTCGCTGATCGCGCCCAGCTTGGTCTCGTCGATCCCGGTCTTCATTCCGCTCATGTCGCGAAGGGCGGCCACGGCCTCCGCCAGGTGCGTGTTCCCCGCGCGCTCTCCGAGACCGTTGACGCTCGTGTGAACGCCGCGAGCTCCGGCCCGCACGGCGGCCAGGCTGTTGGCAGTCGCGAGCCCGTAGTCGTTCTGGCCGTGGAAATCGAAGTGCAGATCGGGCCAGGTTCGAACCATCAGGCCCACGAAATCGGTTACGTCGGATGGAGACAGGATCCCGAGCGTGTCGGGCAGAAGCACCCGGCGGACGCCCAGGGCCGAGAGGTTCTCGACGTGTCCGAAGACGTATTCGAAGCTCTGCTGCACGCCGTTCGACCAGTCTTCGAGGTACACGTTTACGGTCAGGCGCATGCGCCGCGCGTAACGCACCGACTCCGCGATGGCCTTGAAGTGGCGTTCCGGCGTGATTCCGAGCTGCCCCTCGCAGTGCCGGCGCGAGCCCTTGGTCAGCAGGTTGATGACGCAGCCGCCGTTGCGCGCGATCCAGTCGACCGAGCGCTTGCCGTCCACGAAGCCCAGGACCTCGATACGCTCGAGCAGGCCGCTCCGCTTGGCCCAGCGCGTGATCCGCCGAACCGCGGCTTCCTCGCCGGCCGAGGCGCCCGCGGACGCGACCTCGACGCGGTCGACCTTGACCTTTCGAAGCAGAAGCTGCGCGATCTGGAACTTCTCCGAGGGTACGTAGGCGAGTTCGGGCGTCTGCTCGCCGTCTCGGAGCGTGGTGTCCATGATTTCGATCTGCTTGCTGGCCACGGCGCCATGAGTTTCTCCCATGGCGCGGGCGGTGCAAGCGCTTTTCCGCGACCGCGGCCGGCGGGTCTCGTCCGGCCAGGTAATCCGAAGCCTTAGCGGGTCCGCGTGGGCGCCGGTTTGGGCGCCGGTCTGGGCGCCGGACTGGGCAGCGGTCTGGGCGCTGGCTGCGGCGCCGACCTCGGTGCTGGAAGCCTGGGGAGCGGTGGCCGGGGCCGGTCCAGCGACCCCGGGCCGGGTCCCCGGATCGTGTCTCTCGCTTTCCCGCGCTGCTCTAGCTCCCGTTCCAGCAGCAGGTCCCGGAACCGTTGCCGCTCCTCGGGACTGGCTTTCTCGAAGCGCTCGCGGATCTCGAGCTTCTCCTTGTCCGAGAGCTGCTGATACTGGTCGCGGAGCCGCTCGCGGTCCTCCAGCGGGATCTCGCGAAGCTGCCCGACCGCGCGCTGGCGTTCCTCGGGTGTCATCTGATCGATCTGCTTGCGGACGCGATCTCGCTCTCCGGCGGGGATTTGGAGCAGCCGCCCGCGGGCCTTGCGGCGTTCCTCGGGCGTCATGTTCTCGAGACGTTTCCTCAGCTCGTTGCGCTTCTCGGGCGGAAGCGTCCGGAAGCGTTCGTAGCGACGCCGGACCCGCTTGCGCTCTTTGGGTGAGAGTTCGCGCCAGCGCTCGAAATTCCTGCGAATCTGCCGCTGCTGGTCCGGGGGCAGCGCGCGGAAGTGGCGATAACGCCGGCGCATCTGTTGCTGCTCCCCCGGGGGAAGTGTTCGCCAGCGCTCGAACCGCTTGCGAATCCGGTTCCGCTGTGCGGGCTCGAGCTTCTGGAACTTCTGGTAGCGGCCCCGCAGTTCTTCCCGCTGTGCCGGCGAGAGGTTCTGCCACCAGCGGACCCGTTCCTCGATCTGCTCCGGGGGCGCCGGAGGTTCCTGGGCCCCTGCGCGGTCGGGAAGTCCGAAGGCGAGCAGGAACCCGGCCAGGCAGGCCAGTGCAGCGTTTCTCATGGCTCCGGCTCCCCGTCTTCCCTCGTCGTGCCGCCCGCCGGGACGGGCAGCATCGGAATCGGAAGATCCTCCACCGGGTCCCAGTCCTGGATCAGTTCCCAGTCCAGCACGAGATCGAGTTCCCGTAGCAGCGCAAGGTCCTGCGCATCGATTTCGCCCGGCTGTGCGGCGACGGCCGGGACCGCGGACGGCGCTTCGTCCGCACGCGAGACCCCCGGCACTGCAAGTAGGAAGGGCAGTGCGAGTGCGGGCCACCGCTTTAGATCTCCTCTGCTTCGTCCCACGTGTCGAGCAGGTCGAGAGAGGCGAGCATCTGGGGGTCTGTTTCCAGCACCAGGTCGAAATCGTCTCCCGTGATGAGAATCCAGTCCTGCGCGGACGGAGCCGGATGCCCGACCGAGAGCAGGACCGCCAGGGTCGCGACCGCGGTGGCGGCCCCGAGCCATTGCAGGGGCTGCCAGCTGCGGAGCCGTTCCCGCCAGTCGCGGGCCGATTCGGCGCGGGCCAGCCGCGCCCAGAACTGCGCCTCGAAGCGCGGCCCGGGCTCGATCGGGGGCAGGGCGCGCAGCGACGCCTCGAGGTCCCGGGTGGCCTCGAGCGCGCTGCGGCAGGCACCGCAGTCGTCGAGGTGGGCCTCGAACGCTGCCGTCTCCCGGGCGTCGAGTTCCCGATCCAGGAACGCGGCGACCTCAGATCCGAACTGTCGGCAGCCCCTCACGGCCGCTCCCTCCCGAGGATTTCGAGCAGCCCCTCGCGGGCCCGGTGAATCAGGCTCTTCACCCCGGACGGGCTCGCGCCGAGCGCCTTCGCGATTTCCGAGTAACTCATTCCCTCGCGGCTCCGCAAGAGGAGTGCGGCCCGCTGGCGCTCCGGGAGCTTCGCCAGACCGGCCTCGAGCCTGCGCGCGGTGTACTTCGCGTCGAGTTGCGCTTCGACCGGGGGGGCCTCAGAGGGCAACTGGGCCGCAGCGTGCTCCTCGAGCACCGTTTCCCGCTTGCGGTAGGCGCGGTCGAGTTCGTTCAGGGCGAGATTGTGTGCGATTCCGAACAGATAGGTGGAGAATTTCGCCCGGGGCTGATACCGGCTGCGCGCCTGATGAATTCTCACGAACACCTCCTGTGCCAGTTCCTCCGCCTTGCCGCGGTCGGACACCATACGTGCGAGAAAGCTCACGAGCGGCGTCGAGTAGCGCGCGAACAGCTGATCGAACGCGGCCCGGTCACCCTTCTGGAACCGGAGCATGAGTTCGGCATCATCATCGACTGCGCGCAATGGCAGCGCCCACGCTCCGCTCGCGTCAATCTGTGGAACCGGGCTCGGAGGGAAAGGTTTCGCCGGCGGAGCGGCTCGCTGGCGCGGTTCCGGTCGGT
>SPKZ01004648.1_pt1 | contig 24811 bp, 26 predicted proteins | sample 2456571 | NCBI WGS metagenome assembly SPKZ01 (sample SAMN11192286, study PRJNA482655) | marine metagenome | biome: ENVO:00000447; feature: ENVO:00000244|ENVO:00000211|ENVO:00000569|ENVO:00002023; material: ENVO:00002151; isolation source: ocean water from marine abyssalpelagic zone ... | reverse complement strand
GGAAAGGTTCAGACTTTACCAGCATTAATGAACAAAGGATTAAAGAGATAGAATTGAAGCTAAATAATAGGCCTAGAAAAAGGTTTGGATATGAAACACTTACATTTGTAATGAATCAATTATTATTTAACCCAGAAGTTGCATTTATGAGTTGAATTCAGCAAACACTCTGGATTGGACTAATGAGATTCTATGATATATTCGAAGGCTGGAAGATGTATATACACGGTAGCTGGCAGAGAGAGGGAGACCCAATAAAAACTTTACGTTTGGAGAAACGTTTTAGGTATCAAGAACAATTATGGCAGAAAAAAAGAAGAAACATCCTAAGGTGAAATTGGAGTTGCACCCACGCAACCAGCACAGAGGGCGCTACGATTTTAAGACTTTAATTGAAGGTACGCCAGCTTTAAAAGAGTTTGTGAGCCTAAATAAATTTGGCGACGAATCGATTGATTTTTTTAATCCAAAGTCAGTAAAAGCATTAAATAAGTCGCTGTTAAAGCATTTTTACAAAATAGATAATTGGGAAATTCCAGAAGGATATTTGTGTCCACCTATACCTGGGCGCGCCGATTACATTCACCACATCGCCGATTTGTTGGGTTACAGCAATTCGCAAAGTGAGGATAGAGAAGTTCCAGTTGGCAACGATATAAAATGTTTGGACGTGGGTATTGGCGCCAATTGCGTGTATCCAATTATGGGTGCTATAGAGTATGGTTGGTTTTTTATTGGTTCCGAAATTGACCAAAAAGCTATTGATGCAGCCAATAAGAACATTGAAAATAACGATGTTATAAAGGATCTGGTTCAAGTGCGTTTACAAAAAAATCCTAGCGATATTTTTAAGGGTATTATCAGAGCAAACGAACAGTTTGATATAACTATTTGTAATCCTCCTTTTCACGCTTCTGCAAAAGAAGCAGCCCAAGCCTCAACCCGAAAACTAATTAATTTAAAAGGCGAACGTGTTAAGGAAAAGGTGCTAAATTTTGGCGGACAAAACACGGAGTTGTGGACCAAGGGTGGCGAAGAAACGTTTGTAAGAAACATAGTTATTCAAAGTGCTAAACACGCCATGCAGTGCTTTTGGTTTACTACTTTAATCTCTAAAAAGGAAAGTTTACGCGGGGTTTATCGTGCCCTTAATAAGGTTGGTGCCAGAGAGGTTAAAACAATTGAAATGGGCCAAGGCAACAAGATTAGTCGCATTGTAGCTTGGACTTTTCTAACAAAGCAGCAACAAGATTATTGGGTTAGGAGTCGCTGGCATTTTGAGCAGGAAAATTGAGTAATAACAGGAGAAACTAAAAAGGCGCCACATGGACGCCCTTTCAATTATTATATATTATCTAACACTTACTCAGAAATAACTAATTTTTGAGTTGCCACAGTATTGTTGCTGTTGATGGATATAATGTAGATTCCGTTTGCCAAATCAGAAACATCTATTGCAGTTTGGGTTGAAGTTGGATTAACCGAACTAACAATTTGACCTGCTGAAGAAACAATAGTGATTGATTGAGCAATTGTTGTAGTTGAAACATTAACTACATCAGCTGTAGGATTTGGATATACACTTACACCAATTGCTTCAAGTTCTGCCACGCTAATGAATATACTTTGTATGGTTAAACCAGAAGTTGGGAGAGTGAAATCTCCTGCGTTATTTAAATCTGAATTAGATAACTCACCATAGTAGGATCCTGCCAAGATGTATGGGAACTCCGGGTCTCCACTATCATCCGTTGACAAGAAGTAAGCATATGTTCCTTCTGGATATTCTGGAGTAACACACATACGTCCATTGTATTCATCAAGCGAACCGTTGTCATCATCATACATATAATCCTGAACATAGGTTCCTATATCGAAGTCTCCATTTGTAGTTACATCTGGTCCAACAGGATCAGATGTAGTTCCATCAGGTAAAATATCACGAGTTGAAATGCCTCTTAAAGCATATCCGCTTGTCATTCTTTCTACACCGCTTCCTGCTTCCATTGCATCAACATAGCCATAAGGGCCGTAAATAGGGAAGCCATCATATGCATAACCAATAATTACAGAATGTCCGGTATTAGGATCTACATACAAAGAAAACGGAGTTGCATGATAATGGTACCTTCCACTTCCATCTGCATGACCACCGCCAGTATCATCCATAGAAACACCTTCCGAAATCCAAGCGTCGCCATCCCAATTTCCGTCGCCCATGTTAGAGTTCTCATCGTCGTTGAAACTGTATGATTTACCATCGCCATAGCCGTACATAACCACACCATTGATACAAACACCTTGCGAGCCACCAAAAGGAGTACTGGTTTTTGCATCTTTTTCCTCTACTGGATTACGTGTTATCTTAAAAACATAGTCTTGGCCAGATGGCACATTTGGATTTTGTTCCCAAGGTCCCATTGTATAACTAGCCAATCCTTCTGCCCTAACGTAAAAATTATCGTCGTCGTAATAAAGCGCTTTTACATCGGTGGAGTCAAACATGTCTTCGCTGTCTATAGTTGGAGGAGTGGCAGGATAGAATTCATAATATCCCATGTTGCCATGGGTATTAAACATCCATGCCTCCAATTCTGGGCTTTGCGCGCTAGCTACCATTGTAGCAGCTAACCCCAGTACTGTGAGTAATTTTATTTTCATAATTAACTCATGTTACGCATCGTTAAGCCACTTTTGCTAAATTGGGTGTTAATAACTGCTGAATTCAGCTCTGCCATAAAGTTGGCATCACGAAATTCAATTAACTCAATTGCATCCACTTCAGCGTCTTGATCAAAACTAATAGAAAGAATTTTATCTTCCTCGTCTTCCCATTCAATAAAAGCCACTTTGTGATTTATTCTACCCGACATTGCGCAACCTTGTTATTTTACTCTAAAGTATTTACTTACCAGCAAATAATGCTCCAACGCTGAACTCCCATCCAGTAATGTCCATTTTAGAATTTGTGAATTCAAAGGACTTAGACTCGTATTCGCCCAACTCATTAATTCCCTCATAAGTTCCTCGTAAATCGATTGGCATACCACCTATCATATACATTCCCTTAATAGTAATTGCCAGGTTCCTTTTCACATAAATCACCAGTTGCGCCCCAAAATCGTAACCCATTCCCAAATGATTGGTCATTTCGTAATCACCATTTAAAACTTGCCAGTCTTCATAGGCTCTAAGTTCTCTATCCAAATTACCTGAGTTAATTCTGCTTGTAGCGTTAAAAAACAGAAACCCACCGCCTATAAATTCAATTCTATTTTTACCAAGAGGCACTTTCAATGACAATTCTAAAGGGAATAAAAAAGTGGTTAAAGGTCCTAGAGTTGGCTCTACAGGATCAAAATCTTCTAATTCAATAACTTGAACTCCAGCAATATTGTACCACGAAACGCCCGTTCCTAAACTCATAAAATCTCCCATTTTTACCCCAACTCCTCTAATGGCCAAAGGCGCTACGGGAGAAGAGAAATAGCCATTCTTTGGAAAAAGATAAGAGAAAGATACACCCAGCTCTTTGCTCATTGATGTTAATGGAATCAACAAAACGAGTAATATAACCAACTTCATTTTTTTCATTCTCATCATTTTATTCAAACATAGATTTTAATTCGATTGCATCCTTAGGGTTCAATCTGCCTGCCTTAATTAAACTCAATTCTTTTCTCTGTTTCGCACCTTTTTGTCGTTCCAATTCCTCATCTGTTTCTGGCAATAATGGCGGCACTTTCACTGTATTACCAGCATCATCCACAGCCACAAAACTGTAAATTGCTTCGTTGGTTTTAAACTTACCCTTCTTAAATTTCTTTTCTACATATACGTCTATGTACACTTCTAAAGAGGTATTAAACACACACGACACCTTTGCTTCTATCGTTACCACATCGCCCATTCCGATAGGTTTGTTAAACGAAACATTGTTAACCGCAGCTGTTACGCATACTGTTTCGGCATGCCTAGATGCTGTAATGGCCGACGCCACATCCATCCAAAGTAACAATTGTCCGCCCATTAAATTATTTAAAGCATTGGTATAGTTGGGGAATACCAACTCCGTTAAGGTCGCTTTACTTTCACTTGGTGTTTTGCCTTCCATAAATTTGTAATGTTAGCTCACAAATATATGCATTATGAAAATCCGAGGTTAACCTTGTTCATTAATATTTGTATTACATTTATCCAACAATTTTACAGTTCATGTTATACATCAAAGCCATCCACATTATTGCCGTAGTAAGCTGGTTTGCGGGCCTCTTTTATTTAGTACGCCTTTTTATTTACCATGTGGAAGCAAACGAATTTGATGATAACAAAAAAGGAATTCTACAAAGTCAGTACAATTTGATGATAGGTAGACTCTGGAAAATCATTACTGTGCCAGCAATGTTCCTTACCATTTTTAGTGGCTTTTGGTTGGTGAGTGTCTACGATTTTTGGACGCAACCATTTATGCACATTAAGTTCGCTTTTGTATTTGGATTGGTTGGCTATCACCATGTTTGTGGCGCCATGATAAAGCATTTGAAAAACGGAACAAAAACTTATTCGTCCAATATGTTGAGAATTTGGAACGAAGTCGCCACGCTACTTCTTGTAGCAATTGTTTTTATTATAGTGCTTAAAAGTTCGTTGGATTGGATTTGGGGATTTGCCGGATTCGTTCTGTTCGGATTGATCCTATTTTTAGCGATAAGGATCTACAAGAAGCTCCGAAATTCTTAGTTTTTCAGCAACCAAGCACCTGCGTTAAAGTTTACTTGAATTACAAGTAAATTGTATTGAGCAGCTTTTAAATCAGCGTATGCGTCGTAGGAAACTCTAAAAGAACCATTCCCACTCTGCCCAACAATTAGTGCATCGTAACCAGATTTTCTTAAAGATTTAACAAACTTATTCGCGTTTCTTTTACTTCCAAAAGAGCCTCCAATAATGTGATACGCTCCAATTACAGGTGCAACTACTTCTTTCGTTGGCGCTACTGGTTCTGAAACTTTAATCTCTTCAACAGTTTTTTCAATAATTGGTTCAACCGCTTTCTTTTCAATTAAATCAACCATTAACGGAGCCGATTCGTTATTTATATAAAGAGAAGCTATTGTATTGCTATACTTTTCAAAAAAGTTGTCTTCGTTATTAAACTCAACCACTTTTATAGGGTCTATCGTTCTTGGCTCATAAGTTCTTTCTAAAAGCGCTTTAGGATCAAGTGATGAGAAACTCATATTTACATCCTCAACCAAATCTGTTTTAAAATAAACAGTTGCCGAAGCCAATAATAACGGAATAGCAACCGCCGCTGCTAATAATTTTTTAGAGATAAATCTAACTTCCTTCGTAGAATTTGGTGTAGCAGGCCTCTCGATTTTCATCGTAATACCTTCTCTTTTTATTGCCGGAGAAGTAAATCCCGACAAGCCAAAAGCACTTGGCAAAAAGTTAGTTTGAGTATCGGCCTCAAAATTTAAATTGCCCTCTTTGTCTTTCGAAATTTTACCGACACTAATAATGTTTACCAATCCCTCGGTATCCAATTTTAACTGGTAAGCATCAATGCCCTTATTAACAATTTCTTGAGCCTCTTGATAACCAACTGATTGCATTTGAGCAACGTGATTTATCAGTAATCCATCGTTGGCTTTTAGCTTAATGTTAAAACTAAGTTGCTTTGTGGCTGGCTTAAATAAATCTTGGTTGGTTTGAATCGAAGCACGCTTGTAATTGGCTATGATACCGCCAAAATCGGGAATTATTACGCAATCATTATCGTAAAGTAGATCGCCTACATATTTGCCTAACTCTATATTCATTGCTTGCTTTTGGTACTGCTAAGGTAAAGAATTTACACCGAGGAAATTGGCCTATCTAGCTAAACTTATCAAGATCTTTTTGTGTGTCGATCCCTGCAGATTCGTAAGTGGTTATGGCAATGTTTATTGTATAATTATTGTCGAGCCATCTAAGTTGCTCCAATCGGTTTTCAATTTCCCGTTTAGATGGTTTTAAGGTCACCAATTCTTTTAAAACAGATGATTTGTACCCATAAATTCCGATGTGTTTATAATAAACTTCTTGGCCGTTTACAGAATTAGAAACTGTTTCGCGGGTAAAATTCAACGCTTCGTTTTGTCCGTTAAAAACAACTTTAGGAACATTCTCATTATCTATCTCCTCGGAATCCTCGGTTAACTTGATTAGTGTTCCAATTTGAGAATTAGCATTTGAAATACATTGGGACAATTCGTCAATTTGCTCTGGGTGAATAAATGGTTCGTCTCCCTGAATATTAATTACGGCATCAAACTCCTCACCTACTTTAGTATAAGCCTCGTAACACCTATCTGTTCCGCTCGGATGATCCGTTGAAGTCATCACAACGTTGCCACCAAAAGAAATTACGTGGTCAAAAATCCGATCATCATCAGTAGCAACAACAACTTTACTAAGCGATTTTGATTTTTGAGCTTGCTCAAAAACCCGTTGAATCATCGATTTTCCTTGAATAATTTTCAAAGGTTTTCCAGGTAATCTGGTTGAACCGAAACGAGATGGAATAATGCCGATGATGTTCATGTTGATAAAAAAGCGATTTTCAATACAAACAAATTTACAACTTAATTACTTTTGTTATTCACAATTTCATCTCATGGCTTCCATCGATTACCACAATCTTCTTTTTCAAATCCGACTAAATTTAATTCCCCGAATTGGATGTATTAACGCTAAAAAACTGGTATCGTATATAGGAAGTGTTGAAGCTATTTTTGAAGAAAAGAAAAAGGTCCTTCTAAAAATCCCTGGCATAGGAGAGCATACTGCCCAGTCCATCGTTTCTTCCAAAAACATAGCGAGAGCGGAGCAAGAAATTGAATTTGTTTCGAAAAATAAAATTCAACCTCTCTTTTATTTAAATGATGACTATCCTGCCAGACTAAAATATTGCGAGGATGGCCCATTGTTAATTTACTGCAAGGGAAATATGAATTTGAACCACACAAAAGTGGTGAGCATTGTTGGTACAAGAAACGCAACTGATTATGGTAAAAAAGTTTGTCAGGAATTAATTGAAGGGCTCGGACGACACGATTGCTTGGTTGTTAGCGGGCTGGCATACGGAATTGACATTTGTGCGCACATGGCAGCTCTAAATAATAAGGTTTCTACTGTTGGCGTTGTAGCTCACGGACTCGACCGAATTTATCCTCGAATTCACGAAAACGTTGCCGACAAAATGTTAGAACAAGGTGGATTGATTACCGAGTTTATGAGCGAAACTAATCCCGATAGGGAGAATTTCCCGAAGAGAAATCGGATTATTGCCGGTTTGGCCGATGCCGTTATCGTTATAGAATCTGGCCCGAGAGGAGGTTCGTTAATTACTGCAGATATAGCAAATTCATATGATCGAGAAGTGCTGGCCTATCCTGGGAAAAGCACAGATAAAATGTCAACTGGATGTAACTGGCTGATAAAGAGAAGCCTAGCTGCCTCGATGGAAAACATAGCCGATTTAGAACTATTAATGCAATGGGAAAAAGAATCGAAAAAGGTAAAACCAAAGCCCAGGATTAACGTAAAGCTATCTGAAGAAGAGAGAGTTCTTGTTGATCTAATCAAAGAAAAAGGCAAATATCACATCGACGAATTAACCATTGATAGCAAAATTGCAATGAACAAAACATCGGCGCTATTAATCAATTTGGAGTTTTCGGGAGTTGTAAAATCGCTACCAGGGCGCATGTATGTTTTAAATTAATTGAACCGCATTTTACAAAATGCTTAACGATTCAATTTCAACAATCTAACAATCGCTTTATTTTTGACAATTTAACTTTTGAATTAAAATTTTTCTATTTTTAATCACTTAAACTAAAGATGTTATCTAATATGTCAGCTTCAAAAACAAAGAAAGTATCAACTCCTAAAAAACCAGCCTCTACAAATGGTGTTGGAAAATTGGAAAGATTTATGCAAAAGGTTAGCGATAAAAACGCGGGAGAACCAGAATACATACAGGCTGTGCAAGAAGTAGCCGAAACGATATTGCCTTTTATGGACAAAAATCCGAGGTATAAAAAAGCGAAGATCTTAGAAAGAATATGTGAGCCAGAAAGAGTATTGATGTTCCGTGTGTCTTGGGTAAACGACAAAGCTGAATATCAAATCAATAGGGGATTCAGAATTGAAATGAATAGTGCCATAGGGCCTTACAAAGGTGGTTTAAGATTTCATCCAACTGTAAATTTAGGTGTTTTAAAATTCTTGGCTTTCGAACAAGTATTTAAAAACAGCCTTACCACACTACCTATGGGTGGTGGTAAAGGTGGTTCCGATTTTGATCCAAAAGGGAAAACCGACAACGAAATAATGAGCTTTTGTCAAAGTTTTATGACGGAACTTCAGCGTCACATCGGACCAGATACAGACGTACCTGCTGGTGATATTGGTGTTGGAGGCAGAGAAATCGGCTACTTATTCGGACAATATAAAAGAATCAGAAACGAGTTTACGGGTGTATTAACTGGTAAGGCAATTGAGTTTGGTGGAAGTTTAATCAGACCAGAAGCTACCGGTTACGGAACAGTTTACTTTGCTAAAGAAATGCTGGCCACTAGAGGAAAATCCTTCCAAGGCCTAGTAGTTGTCATTTCAGGATCAGGAAATGTTGCACAGTTTGCGGCCGAAAAATGTATTGAATTCGGCGCAAAAGTGGTTTCTATGTCAGATTCGTCGGGGTATATATATGACAAAGCAGGAATTACCAAACCCAAGTTAAACTTCATTAAAAAATTAAAGAACGTAACCAGAGGTAGAATCAAAGAATATGCAGATCGTTACCAATGTGAATTTGTAGCGGGTCAAAAACCTTGGGGCCTTAAATGCGATGTTGCTTTACCATGTGCAACGCAAAACGAATTGGATGCCAAGGCTGCTCAAGCACTAATTAAAAATGGTTGTAAAACTGTTGCTGAAGGAGCCAACATGCCATGTACACCCGAAGCAGTCGAAGTGTTTTTAGGAGAAAAAATATTATTTGGTCCTGGTAAAGCTGCAAATGCCGGTGGAGTTGCTGTTTCTGGTTTAGAAATGAGCCAGAATGCTTTAAAATTGCATTGGACATCTGAAGAAGTAGATACCAAATTAAAAAGCATCATGGTAGAAATTCACCGCACATGTGTACAGTATGGTGCCGAAGACAACTTCGTAAACTATGTTAAAGGTGCCAATTTGGGCGGCTTTGTAAAAGTTGCAGATGCAATGCTAGCTCAAGGTATGGTGTAAACCTTGTTTTACTACATTTGCCGCAAATATTTTACAACAACATATACTATATATAGATGTACGGAAAATTTCAAAGTTTCCTTAAGAAGGAACTTGCGGCAATTGAAGAAGCAGGTTTATACAAAACCGAAAGAATAATTACCACTCCACAAGGAGCCGATATAAAAGTTAGTACCGGCGAAGAAGTAATTAACTTTTGCGCAAACAACTATTTAGGCCTATCATCGCATCCTAAATTAGTGGAAGCAGCTAAAAACACTTTAGATGCTCAAGGCTATGGAATGTCGTCTGTTAGATTTATCTGTGGAACTCAAAGCATACATAAAGAACTAGAAGAAAAAATAGCCAACTTCTTAGGAACCGAAGACACTATATTATATGCTGCTTGTTTTGATGCCAATGGCGGTGTATTCGAAACATTGTTAGGAGCCGACGATGCTATTATCTCCGATGAATTAAATCATGCCTCTATTATAGATGGTGTACGATTGTGTAAAGCTCAACGGTTCCGATATAAAAATTCGGATATGGCTGATTTGGAAAAACAACTTCAGGCAGCACAAGGACAAAGACATCGTTTAATTGTTACCGATGGCGTTTTCTCTATGGATGGCTACATTGCCAAACTTGGAGAGATTTGCGATTTAGCAGAAAAGCATGACGCTTTGGTGATGGTAGACGATAGCCATTCTACAGGTTTTATGGGTGCTACAGGAAAAGGCACGCACGAACATTGCGATGTAATGGGCCGAATCGACATCATTACTTCTACCATGGGCAAGGCTTTAGGTGGTGCTATGGGAGGTTTTACTTCTGGTAGAAAAGAGATAATAGATATGTTGAGACAAAGATCTAGACCATATCTTTTTTCTAATTCACTGGCACCTTCCATCGTTGGAGGTACTATAGAAGTACTTAACTTATTAAGCGAATCGACCGAATTAAGAGACAAACTAGAGAAAAACACTGCTTACTTTAGAGAAAAAATGACCGAAGCAGGTTTCGATATTAGAGAAGGCATACATCCGATTGTACCAATAATGCTCTACGATGCTAAAGTTGCTCAAAAGTTTGCAAGCGAATTATTAAAAGAAGGAATTTACGTTATTGGATTCTTTTTTCCAGTCGTTCCCAAAGACTTAGCTCGAATAAGAGTACAGATTTCAGCAGGCCACGAACAGTCGCATTTAGACAAAGCAATTGCTGCTTTCACTAAGGTTGGAACAGAATTAGAAGTTATCAACAAAAAGTAGCCCTAATTGTTGGTGCATTCCAAAAATTAGTTCTACCTTCGCCGTCCCTTTAAAAAAAGGGGGTTTTCAAGCCTCAATTGAGGCTTAACAGATACGTTCAGAAAGATGGGTAACATAAGTTATAAAACAATATCAGCTAATAAGGCAACTACCAATAGAGAATGGTTGCTAATTGATGCTGAAAACGAAGTGCTTGGAAGATTAGCTTCTAAGGTAGCGAACTTAATTAGAGGTAAGCATAAAACTAATTACACCCCGCATGTTGCATGTGGAGATAAGGTTGTAATTATAAATGCAGACAAAATAAAACTTACAGGCAACAAGTGGTCTGACAAGATCTATATGAAGCATACGGGTTATCCAGGTGGTCAAAGAACCATAACAGCTGAAAAGTTGATGGAAAGAAATCCTATTACTATGGTTGAAAAAGCCGTAAAAGGAATGCTTCCTAAAAACATATTAGGTGCAGAATTATATAGACAACTTTATGTTTATGCTGGTCCAGACCACAAACAAGAAGCACGTCAGCCCAGAAAAGTAGAATTAAATTCAATTAGATAGCATGGAATCAGTTAATGCATTAGGCAGAAGAAAAACTTCAGTTGCTAGAGTTTACGTAGCTCCAGGAAAAGGCAAGATTACTGTCAACAAAAAAGATTTAAAAGTTTATTTCCCAACACAAATTTTACAAAACAAAGTTAGTCTTCCCCTTACGGTGACAGAACTGGCTAAGAAGTATGATGTAAAAGTCAACGTAAAAGGCGGTGGAACAAACGGGCAAGCAGAAGCTATTCAATTAGGTATTGTTAGAGCACTTTGTAAAATAGACGAAGAACACAAACCTAGCATGAAAGCTGATAGACTATTGAAGAGAGATCCGAGAATGGTTGAAAGAAAGAAACCAGGTAGAAGAAAAGCAAGGAAAAAATCTCAATTTAGTAAGCGTTAAGCACTTTTTTAAAGGAAGTATGGCAAGAACAAATTATAAAGAACTACTTGAAGCAGGTGTACATTTTGGTCACCTTAAGAGAAAGTGGAATCCAAAAATGTCTCCGTACATTTTCATGGAAAGAAAAGGTATTCACATTATCGACCTAAACAAAACGGTCGCTAAACTTGAAGAAGCATGTGCTGCATTAAAGCAAATTGCTAAATCAGGGAAAAAAGTACTTTTCGTTGCAACTAAGAAACAAGCTAAAGACATCATCTCTGAAAAGATCGGTGCTGTTAACATGCCTTTCGTAACAGAAAGATGGCCTGGTGGAATGCTAACTAACTTTTCTACTATTAGAAAAGCAATTAGAAAAATGGCATCTATCGATAAAATGGTTGATGAAGAAAGCTTCAAAAACATTTCTAAGAAAGAAAGATTGATGATCATTCGTCAGAGAGCAAAACTTGAAAAAGATTTCGGTAGCATTACTGGTCTTACAAGATTGCCAGCTGCAATTTTTATTGTTGATATTACTAAAGAGCACATTGCTTTAGCAGAAGCTAAAAAATTGAACTTGGTAACATTTGCTTTCACCGATACTAATAGTGATCCATCTACTGTTGATTTCGCTATCCCTTCAAACGACGATTCTACAAAATCAATTACTAAAATTATTGATATTGTTGCTGAAGCGATTAGAGAAGGATTAGCTGAAAGAAGTGTAGAAAAGGAAAGTGGATCTACTGAAAGACCTAGAAAAATTGAGGCTAAGAAAGTAGTTCAAAAAACTAAATCGACACCTGATAAAGAAGCTAAATCGGATGATGCTCCTAAATCAGAAGCAAAAACTGACGCTGCTCCAGCAAAGGAAGCAAAAGCTGAAGACAAGCCTGTTGCTAAGAAGGAAGAAGCTCCTGCAAAGAAAGAAGCTGAAAAGCCAGCTGCTAAGGCTAAAGACGACGCTCCAAAAGCCGAAGCTGCTCCTAAAGCAGAGAAGAAAGACGATTCAAAGGAAGAAACTAAGGCTTAATCCGAAGCCTTCACATTTTAAAATATTAGAACATGGCGATTACAGCAAGTCAAGTTAACAAGTTAAGACAAAAGTCTGGCGCAGGAATGATGGATTGTAAAAAAGCATTAGTGGAAGCTGATGGCGATTTTGAAAAAGCAATTGATCTATTGAGAAAAACAGGCCAAAAAATGGCTGCGAAAAGAGGAGATAAAGACGCTAAAGAAGGTTTAGTATTAGCTAAAACTAACGATGACAACACTGCTGGTGTTATTTTAGTTCTTAACTGTGAAACTGATTTTGTTGCTAAAAACGAAAACTTTGTTTCTTTCGCTGACGAAATTTTAAACACAGCTGTAGCAAACGCATCAAAAACTGCTGAAGAATTATTAGCAAGTAATGTTACCGGAAAAGATCAATCAGTTGCTGATAGAATTACTGAAGAGATTGGAAAAAACGGTGAGAAAATTCAGGTTTCTGAATATCAGTTAATAGAATCTCCAAGCGTTACTGCTTATAACCACCCAGGAAACAGAATTGCTTCTATCGTTGCACTTAGTAATGGTGGTGATTTTGCAGAAGCTGGTAGAGACGTAGCAATGCAAATTGCAGCAATGTCTCCTATAGCGGTTAACAAAGAAGGTGTTGATCAAGCAACTATCGACAGAGAAATTGAAGTTGGTAAAGAACAAGCAAGAGAATCTGGTAAGCCAGAAGAAATGCTTGAAAAAATTGCAATGGGTAAACTTAACAAGTTCTTTAAGGAAAGCACATTAACAGAGCAAGCGTTTATAAAAGATAATAAGAAGTCCGTTGGACAATATCTCGATGGTATTAAGTCAGGACTGACAGTCAATTCTTTTAAAAGAATGGCTTTAGATTAATAATTAAAAGAGAGAATTTATTCTCTCTTTTTTTTTGTCATAACTTTAGCAGCATGAAATATAAAAGGATTCTTCTCAAGCTGAGTGGAGAGGCACTCATGGGCGATCAGCAATTCGGGATCGACAACAACAAGTTAAAATTATACGCTACAGAAATTAAGAGTGTAGTAGATCAAGGTTTAGAAGTTGCTATTGTAATAGGCGGTGGAAACATTTTCCGTGGTGTGCAAGCCGAAGAAGGTGGCATGGAAAGAACCCAAGGTGATTATATGGGTATGTTGGCTACTATGATCAATAGCATGGCCCTACAAAGTTCTTTAGAAGCCTTAGGTGTAAAAACCAGATTACTATCAGCCATAAAAATGGAGCAAATTGCTGAGCCTTTTATTAAACGAAGAGCAGTTAGGCATTTAGAAAAAGGACGTGTAGTTATTTTCGGTTGCGGTACAGGCAATCCATATTTTACTACAGATACGGCAGCTAGTTTAAGAGCAATTGAGATTGAAGCCGACATTATTTTAAAAGGAACGAAAGTAGACGGAATCTATACGGCAGATCCTGTAAAAGACCCTAGTGCTACTAAATACGAGAAAATAAGTTTTCAAGAAGTTTACGAAAAAGGACTAAACGTTATGGATATGACGTCTTTCACCTTGTGTAAAGAAAATAATCTTCCTATTATTGTTTTTGATATCAATATACCCGGCAACTTAAACAGACTTGTGAGTGGTGAAAAAATTGGTACTATAGTTGAAGTTTAAATAATTACATTTTGGAGGAAGAATTAGAATTTATATTTGAAGAGGTAAAGGAGCAAATGGATAATTCCATGGCCAGTTTAGAAAAAGATTTATCGAGAATTCGCGCTGGTAAAGCAACACCTTCAATGTTAGACAGTGTTATAGTTGAATACTATGGCGCAAATACTCCACTACAACAAGTTGCCAATGTAAATACGCCTGATGGTAGAACAATTACGGTTCAACCGTGGGAAAAGGAAATGCTTGAACCTATTGAAAAAGGAATTCTACACGCCAATATAGGATTGAATCCACAGAACAACGGAGAAATCATTATAATTAGCGTTCCAATGCTTACAGAAGAGCGTAGGATAGACCTAGTAAAGCAAAGCAAAGCAGAAGGTGAAAATGCCAAAGTGAGCATTAGAAACGCTCGACAAGACGCCAATTCTTCAATCAAGAAATTAAAGGCAGATGGTTTATCTGAAGACAGCGTTAAAGATTCAGAAGATCAAGTTCAAGCGCTAACCGATACGTACACTAAAAAATGTGATTCGTATGTTGCCCTTAAAGAAACTGATATAATGACTGTTTAGTCGTTTATGTTAGGCTAAAAGAGATTCAAACAACAATTTCCCGTCTACATTTAACAGATTAAGATCTGCTGCACGCTCAGGATGTGGCATCATTCCAAAAACATTTTTGCCTTTGTTACAAACGCCAGCAATGTTTTCTAAAGAACCATTTGGATTGGCCTCCGCGCTAACTTTGCCGTCTATATTACAATATTTGAATAAGATTTGGTCGTTGCTTTTTAACTGAGCTAGTCCTTCTTCGTTGATAAAATATCTTCCTTCACCATGCGCAATAGGAATCTTTAAAGGCTCCTCAGGATCAACATTACCTGTTAGCAAACATTCTTCGTTTACCACTTGTAGGTGAACATTTTTGCAAATAAACTTCTGGTTGTCGTTGTGGAGTAGAGTACCTGGAAGTAAACCTGCTTCGCAAAGCACTTGAAAACCGTTACAAACACCCATTAAATATCCACCGTTGTTGGCATGTTCGATTACAGATTTCATAATTGGCGAAAAACGTGCTATCGCACCCGATCTTAAATAATCGCCGTAGGAAAACCCACCAGGCAAAACAATAAAATCACACCCTTTCAAATCTTCATCTTTGTGCCAAAGACGTTCAGTTTCCTGACCCATAATGGTTTCAAGTACATAAATCATGTCTTGATCGCAGTTAGACCCAGGAAATATTACAACTCCAAATTTCATATGACAAATGTATATTTTAAACTGTAAAATGACATCAATTATATTTCAGAAATATGATTATATATCAACGTTCCTATTAACAATACAAAAACAAATTCTGCCAACCACCTTTTCTTGGTGAATAGGAAGTAATTGGTAAAGTAAATTGACAATGGAATTGCTAAAAACAGAAAGTATTCCACCGAGTAAGACTGTGTAAGTAAAAAGGAAAGAGCCGAAAAAGCGAAGAAACTAATTAGTACGCTTAATATTCTTTTTGTTTGGATACTACTGTTTGCAATTCCTCTGTAAAGCTTTTTGAAGGACAAAAATGTGAGTAGAAATAATAAAAATAAAGGCACGTAATAGCGAGAATCGAACATTTGAAAACTCTGCCTGTCTATTATTGGGTTAAAAACTTTGTCGGTCCAATAATTTTCGGTTCCATCTATCCAAAAATAATATACAAATGCGAAAGTGTGTGGGAGAGCTATTCCAACAATCGTGATTAATTTCTCCCTTAAACCGCTTCTCGATATAAAAAACAAACAACAAAAAATGAACAAAGAAAAAATGATTGCCGGAAAATAAATTAACGATGCGATACCCACCAGCACGCTCGCATCAAAAACATTTGAAAAGTATTTCTCTTCATTGTCTATTTTAAACATCTTACCCAATGCCAAAATCAAGATTAAATTGGCGATTAAAACGGGGTTTAAATAGAGCATTGAAGGGAAACTGCTCATTAAAACAACATAAAGTAACGAAGGCAGGTAAGAATTTTTACTGTACACATTCCTCGACATCACTATTCTGTTGAGTAACAATGCCTCTATAAAGATTAAAATAATCGCTAATATTTTCGACAAATAGGAATACCCTAACATATTACGAATCAGTTCGTACAAGGGCATATCAACAGATTCGGTAACTGCCTCAATGTCTATGAATGCGAAGCACCAAAAACCGAGCAATACTATTGGTAAAACGAAAATCGCTCTTGGGTGGTCGGACTTAAAAAAATCAATTATCATAACAGTTTTGTAGAGATAATATTTATTTTTATACTCAAATTACTATAACAACAATTTTATGAGCTTGTTTACTGAAATAATGAATGCAACAGGAGATGGTATTGAAGCATCTTTCGCACCAATCGAAATGCTAGGAAATGCACCTAACGTTTTATTCGTTGTAACCACTTTCCTTTTAATTGTAATGTGGGCGTTTATTATGGTTAAATACAGAAAGGAAGCTGCAGAAAATAACACGATAGAGTAGCTGGGTAAAACACTGCTACTATTTTTTCTATTGCCCATTCTCAAAGGTCAAATCCTATATCTTTTCTAAAGTACTTTGCTTCAAAGTTTATTGTTGATGCAACTTTGTACGACTTTTCTAATGCCTCACTGTGGTTTTTTCCTAATGAAGTAATCGCTATTATTCTTCCCCCATTGGTAACCAAGCTGCCGTTATCGGCTTTTGTTCCAGCATGGAAAACAATACTTTCTCCCCCATTATCGGCACCAGTAATTTCTTTGCCTTTCTGATAACTACCAGGATAGCCGCCAGCCACCAACATAATAGTTGTTGCCGACTCTTCGATAATCTCTAAAGGTTCGTTATCCAAAGTTCCTTCTCCAACTTGCTTAAACGTTTCAAGTAAATCAGATTTAATTCGAGGTAAAACCACCTCAGTTTCAGGATCACCTAATCTAACGTTGTACTCTATTACAAAAGGCTCATTGTCAACAATCATTAGCCCAATAAATAGAAATCCTTTAAAAGGAATTCCCTCTTCAGCTAATCCTTCTACAGAAGGGATAACAATTCGCTCCTCAATTTTTTCAGATAATTCAGCATCTAAAAAAGGCACTGGAGAAACAGCCCCCATACCGCCAGTATTAAGCCCTGTATCTCCCTCTCCTATTCTTTTGTAATCCTTTGCCGAAGGCAATATTTTATACCCTTTACCGTCTGTTAAAACAAAAACAGACAATTCAATACCGTTTAAAAACTCTTCTATAACCACCTTGTCGCTAGCATCTCCAAATTTTCTGCTTTCCAGCATGTTGCGTAATTCTACTTTGGCTTCTTCCAAATTATCTAGAATTAAAACACCTTTACCTGCTGCAAGGCCGTCTGCCTTTAGAACATAAGGCGCCGAAAGTGAATCTAAAAAAGAATAACCCTCTTCTATATTTTCTGCAGTAAAACCTTGATAAGCCGCTGTAGGAATGTCGTGACGATTCATAAAGTTTTTAGAATACTCCTTGCTTCCTTCTAATTGAGCGCCTTCTTTTTGTGGACCAATTACATGCACATGCTTAATTGAGTCGTTTTCTAAGAAAAAATCGTGGATTCCATTAACCAAAGGATCCTCTGGTCCTACCACCACCATTTCTATTTGATTTTCTAAAACGAAAGTTTTGATCGAATCGAAATCTCCAACTTGTATGTTTATGTTGGTTCCCAAAGCACCTGTTCCGCCGTTACCTGGTGCGATAAACAATTGAGACATTAATGGACTTTGTGAGAGTTTCCAGGCAAGGGCATGTTCTCTTCCGCCCGATCCTAGTATTAATACGTTCATAGGTTTATTATTATTTAAGACAACGATTCCATTAACTCGTCCGACAAATCCATGTTGTGAAACACATTATTTACATCGTCATCTTCTTCAAGTACATCAATTAAATTCAATACTTTTTGAGCACTTTCTGCATCAACTTCTATTAATTCACCAGCAATTCTTTCAACTTCAGCCGATTCAACTTCCAGGTTAAGCGTCTCTAACTGCTTTTGCATTTTGCCATAATCTTCCAGCGCAGTTGTTACAGTAAATACGCCTTCATCCAATTCCACATCCTCAGCACCAGCATCAATTACTTCCATCGTAAAGTCGTCTTCGCTCAACTCGCCTTGCTTTACAGCAAAAACGCCTTTTCTTTCGAATAGATAATCAATTGAACCATTAACGCCCATATTGCCACCTTGCTTGCCAAAAGTTGCTCTAACGTTGCTTACTGTTCTGTTGATGTTATCGGTTGTACACTCAACAAAAATTGCGATTCCGCCAGCAGCATACCCTTCGTAAGTAGTTTCTTGATAGTTTGCTGAATCTTTTTCGGAAGCTTTACTAATGGCTCTGTTAACAATCTCTTTCGGCATGTTAACCCCTTTTCCATTCAGAATAGCAGTTCTCAACCTTGAATTCGCATCCTCATCTGGGCCACCTTCTTTAATTGCGATGTTGATTTCCTTAACTATTTTCGAGAATACTTTTGATCTTTTAGCGTCTGTTGCAGCTTTCTTTCTCTTTATGGTTGCCCATTTACTATGTCCTGACATGGTTAGTTGGTATTTTTAATATTCAACTGAAATTAATAAAGAAAAACTAGTCGTCCAATTTAAGAACAGCTAAAAATGCCGATTGCGGAACCTCCACGTTTCCTACCTGACGCATTCTCTTTTTACCTTTTTTCTGTTTTTCCAAAAGTTTTCTCTTTCTAGAGATATCTCCACCATAACATTTTGCCGTAACATCCTTACGAAGTGCCTTAACGGTTTCTCTAGATATTACTTTAGATCCCAACGAAGCCTGAATAGCTATATCGAACTGTTGGCGTGGAATAAGCTCTTTTAATTTGGCACAAACTCTTTGACCCATGTGGTAAGCGTTATCTCTGTGAATCAAGATAGAAAGGGCATCAACTCCTTCACCATTCAACAAAATATCCATTTTCACCAACTTCGATTCTACGTAATCTATCGGATGATAATCGAAGGATGCATAGCCTCTTGATACCGATTTTAGTTTATCGTAGAAATCAAATACAATTTCGCCAAGTGGCAATATAAACGACAATTCAACTCTATCGGCAGATAAGTACACTTGATTCTGGAAAACTCCACGTTTACTTATGCACAAACTCATAATTGGGCCAACGTAATCTACTTTCGTAATTAATTTGGCCGATATAAATGGCTCCTCCACCTTGTCTAAAGTTCCCGGTTCGGGTAAATCTGATGGATTATTTACAATTACCAATTCGCCTTTGGTTGTGTATGCTTTATACGACACGTTAGGAATGGTAGCGATAACATACATGTCGAACTCGCGTTCCAATCTTTCTTGAATAATATCCATGTGCAACATTCCCAAGAATCCGCAACGGAATCCAAAGCCTAGTGCAGCAGACGTTTCGTAATCGAATGTTAAGGAGGCGTCGTTTAATTGGAGTTTCTCCATCGACACTTTCAATTCTTCATAATCGTTGCTATCCACTGGGTAAATACCAGCAAAAACCATTGGTTTTACATCTTCAAATCCATCAATTGCAATTTCACAAGGTCTGTCGCGGTGGGTAATCGTATCACCTACTTTTACCTCTTTTGCTTCCTTAATTCCAGATATGATATAGCCAACATCTCCAGCACTGATAAAATCTCTTTTTTCTGGTTCTAATTTGAGCACACCAACTTCATCGGCCGAATATTCTTTTTCGGTAGCAACAAATTTTACTTTATCTCCCTTTCTAATCGTACCGTTTTGAACCTTGAAATAAGCAATAATGCCTCTAAAAGAATTAAATACAGAATCGAAAATCAATGCTTGTAAGGGCTCGTCAGAACTTCCCTTTGGAGCAGGAACCCTATCAACAACTGCTTTTAAAATATCGACAACGCCCATACCTGTTTTACCACTTGCTGGAATAACGTCTTCGGCTTTGCAACCAATTAAATCAATAATTTGATCGGTAACTTCTTCTGGCATGGCGGCATCCATGTCCATTTTATTTAAGATTGGAATAATCTCTAAATCATTGTCAATGGCCAAATAAAGATTGGATATCGTTTGAGCTTGAATTCCTTGCGTTGCATCAACAATCAATAAAGCACCCTCGCAAGCAGCAATTGAACGGGAAACTTCGTAAGAAAAATCAACGTGTCCGGGAGTGTCAATTAAATTGAATAAATATTCTACTCCGTCAACCTTGTAATTCATTTGAATCGCGTGACTTTTTATGGTAATTCCTCTTTCTCTTTCGAGGTCCATATTGTCGAGCACTTGATTCTGGCTATCCTTACCAGTAATGGTACCCGTCTCTTCAAGTAGTCTATCGGCCAAGGTACTTTTCCCGTGGTCGATGTGAGCAATAATGCAAAAATTTCTGATGTGATCCATATGCTTGCAAAGCTACTATTTTTGGGCTGATTTCGGTCTAAAAATCAACGCATATCATACTACCATAGAATTCTTTATTTTTTGGGCAATCTCACAATAAACTGTAACTTTGATCATCATCAGGAGTAACATATTTGAATGCAACAAGTTTTTTTAAAGAACCTTCTTAAAATCGGCGTTTTCTTACTTGCCTTTATCTTTGTCGGTACGCCTGCTAAAGCAGATCATATAGTTGAAATGCGTTTGTCTTATAAACATATTTCAGGTAGCACATACCAAGTTAATGGCATTTTGGCTATTCCATGTGAAGAACTGAAAGTTCGCTCAGTTCGAGATAGTATACCTGTCATTGCCTCTTCGTCTTGTTCTGGCTCTGTAATTACCACATGGCTATTTTTAGACAAACTAGATTCAGGGATAGTGGATTTGCCATCATGTATTGATCATGAAGCTAGCTGTGAGCCCAAATCTCTTATCTTTGATTCTTATTTTTACCATTATAGTGGAGAGGTAACTTTAGCGGAATGTTCTGATTGGATTATCAGTTACAACGACAACCAAAAAAGAGTAAATTTTAAAATCGGAGTAACCAGTATTACTAAGAATATTAATTTCCAATCCTCGAGTATAAAGTACTATGCAGAATGTACTCTAGACAATACTTCAGGAAACTTAATAAACAGTTCTCCTGTATTCGAAACTGGATTTAATAAAATATTTTGTAAAGACAAATATTACGATTGGTTAATATCTGCTTTCGATGAAGATGGAGACGAATTAAAATATTCGCTAGAATCGTGCAAAACAGAAGATGGCGTGGATGTTTCTAGCTTTAGTACACCGCAGGGCGGTTACAATTCTGACTATTCTCCACTAGATCCTTTAGGTATTGGTGCTTCTTTTTCAATAGACGATCAAACAGGTCTCATTTCTTTTACTGCCAGTTGCCCAGAAGGGGCATATTGGCTTGCCGTAAAAGTAGAAGAATCTAGAAATGGAAAAGTTATTGGTTCGGCAAGAGCCGAATATTGGGTTGTCGTATCTAGTGAATGTACCAATGGCGACTCACCAGTATTTGTTGATTTAAACCCAGCCATAAACGGACCCTCACCTAGAGTTACCGCCGAATGTTTCTCAGATCATTTTATTGTAGAAATTGATCAGCGCATTCAGTATGGTAGTTGGGCAACCGACACTTCAGACGTTCAATTACTTGATAGTGATGGCAATGAAATGGATGACGTGTTAATATATCCTATTAATGTTGAGGACAATGCGTTTACCCAACTGAGAGTTGACATGCCATTTGAAATGGATCAAAACGATTGCTATGAACTTTATATCCGTAATGACGGACTCTACAGCTTATGCGGGACACAAATGCCAGCTGGTTCGCTTGTTACTTTGTGTGTAACCTCATGCGTTACCATGCCGATAACTATTAACAATGTTTCAGTTGATGAATGTGGTTTGACTCATACGATTATCTGGGAATTAAAGGACTCTGTAGATTTATTAAACACAGACAACATTGAATCTTTTAAATACTGGGAAATTTACGCTTGTGAAAATGCTTTAGAGGAAAGTTGCACTGAATATATTGGCAAAACTAATGGCCCTCCTAATAACGTAACTCCTACAACCGATCAATATCTAGCTATTGACAATCATACGACTTCTAACATAGCAATAGATGGGGCCACTAATTACCGAGTAATCGCAAAAATTAATGGGCTTACCACTCAGTTATATTCTAACATGGTAAATAGTATTCTCTTAGAAATTACCGACAACACACCAGATTTAGATTATGCCGAATTGGCTTGGAGCCCTTACAATGCTTGGGCCGATCCTGTGTACGAAATTGAAATGTCGACAGACGAAGCGAATTGGATTACTGCGGAAACTTCTTCAAACCCATTTTTCTCATTAGAAAAACCAGGAGAAATCGGAACGGTTTTCATTAGAATTAAAACTACAGATGGTGAATATACTTCCTATTCTAATTGTGTTAGTTACGATGGCTCGGGAAGCGAATTAATTGTACCAGATATTTTTACCCCTAACGGAGATGGAGTAAATGATTTATTCGAAATAGGGAATTTAAAATATTGGCCAGGTACGTATGTTACCATTTACAACAGATGGGGTGAAACCGTTTACAAACAGGAAAACTATCAAAGTACTTGGAGTGCTAAAAGAGTGTCAGATGGTATTTATTTCTATGTTTTTTATCTAAACAATAGAACTAAGGTATCTGGATATGTTACTATAATGAGATATCCTTTATCTCTGCATTAATCGAGCAACGTACTTTCCAATAATATCAAATTCTAAATTTACCGTACTCCCTACTTCAAACTTATTAAAGTTGGTGTGTTCGTGCGTAAAAGGAATAATTGCAACACTAAAGCCATCGAGCTTAGAATCAACTACTGTTAAACTAACCCCGTTTACACAAACAGATCCTTTTTCAACGGTTACGTTTCCGATACCTGCATCATAGGTAAAACTGTATTCCCAGCTTCCGTCTTGTTCGTTAACAGCTGTACAGGTTGCCGTTTGATCTACATGACCTTGTACAATGTGACCATCCAAGCGTTCATTCAAAATCATAGCTCTTTCCAAGTTAACTATATCGCCAACTTTTAATTCGCCCAAATTACTTTTATCTAAAGTTTCTTGAATTGCGGTAACGGTGTATTTTTTATCGTCTTGTTCTACTATAGTAAGGCAAACACCATTGTGCGAAACGCTCTGATCTATTTGTAATTCGGCAGACATACCAGCTGCAACTGTAATGTGCAAGTTATCGCCATCACGATTTAGCTGAGCAACTGTGCCCAATTCTTCTATTATTCCGGTAAACATTTTATTTGGCTAAAAATTAACGTTGGTAGATCTGAGCAATTGAACATATCCTTTATAAATCTCATCAACTAGTCCTACATCTCTAATCGTTTTTACAGTACAAACATAAAAATAAGTTCCTTCTGTACAATCCTCGCCGTTCTCCATATGTTTACCATCCCATTTAATATCTGGATCGGTAGTTTCAAAAACCAACGAACCCCATCTGTTATAAATCTTTGTGTCAACGCTTTCTACAGATCGATATGGGAAAGGAACAAACAGGTCGTTCTTTCCGCTATTGTCGGGCGTAAATACATTTGGGAAATCATAAATTGGGCAATTGTCAACACAAACCAAATTGCTTTTTACACTTTCGTTTCCAAAAGAATCAACTGCGGTTACATAGTAACAACCGGCAATACTTAAACTGTGGCTATACGAAAAAATGGTATCCGTGGCAGCACTCCTCGATTCTAAAAACTCTAGCTCCATCGTATCATTCTCAGCAAAATAGAAATTGTACCCAACTACATCATCTGCACAACTTTCATTCGGATTGTTCCAACTTAATTCGCTTTCTAAGTTTTCGCAATCGCTCAATTCTACCTTTAAAGAAGGTGCGCAAGGCGCTTCGGTATCTGCTGGTGTAGCACAAACAATTTCGGAATAATTAATTATCGGGTCTATAATATTTGAGATGGAATACTCTCCCACACTTTTAATCTTGTAGCATTGTTCTGTTTCATTAGGTAATCCAATGTCAACAAAAGAAAACGTATTGCTAGTTCCAATAGAATCGAAGAGCAAAGTTGCTGGATTCTCTCTGAAAATTACAAATTCATTGTTATCCCACGGCGCAGATACCGACCAATTTAGCGTGATTTCGTTATCGGCAGGTATTGCCGAAACATAAATAGATGAACCAAGTTGAGTTGAACCAATTTTGAATCTGTCGTTGGTTGCATCGTTGTAAAAATCTATTCGATAAGTAAATATTAAATTTTCCGTATTTAATTCCGTATCAACAAAAATAGTATCGGTTAAAGAATCTAATGTACTAACCAATTCAAATGAACTACCCGAAGACCTATAAAGCAAATACTCAAAAGGCCCACTAAACTGGTCAAGCTCCGTTGGCATAGACCAAGCTACCGTTACCTCGCCATCCGATTTATCGGTAACATCAACCGTTACATTCGTAATAATAGGCACATCCCTTTTCAATTCGGCACATGTTTCTGTAGAAACAACGCTTTCTACCCCATCGGCATAAAAACCAGTAACAACATAGCAATATAATTTACCATGAATCAAACCCGGATCGTCGTCGATATAAAGACCAGTTGATGCACTATAAATCGTTTTAACCAATTCGTATCCAGTGC